>Ga0214473_10000660_pt1 | contig 48101 bp, 64 predicted proteins | sample RVTome_7_FD_203509 | JGI IMG/M metagenome (GOLD analysis project Ga0214473, IMG submission 203509) | Soil microbial communities from uranium-contaminated site in the Upper Colorado River Basin, Wyoming, United States - RVT98D197 | ecosystem: Environmental > Terrestrial > Soil > Contaminated >...
TATTCGTAATCAACTAATGTTAGATGTTGGTAAGCCCGATCTTGTTATAGCTTTTCCTACTAAAAACAGTAAAGGAACATGGGATATGGTCAGTAGAGCTAAAAAGAAAGGTATTGAAACGATAATCGTTTCGTAGTACAATGTCCTTTATGAATATATATTATATTAGAGCAGCCATTAGAGAAAAGTGTGGTATAACCCTTAAACTTGAAGAAGTCAGAGACTTGTTGGTTGAAGAGGGTTTCTTATCAATAAGTAAAGCAAAACATATAGTCTTTAGAGGTTACTCTGAATTTTATGACTATTTCTATAAGCAGGACGACAATACAGCCGAAATTAAAAAAGAAAAGCTAACTCCCCCTGATCTAATAGAATATATGGAAGAAGAACACATAGAAGAAGGATTATAATTATTAAGGGGAGTTCAAGTGTGTCTAAAAAGAATAAAACCTATAATAAAGGCGTTCAAGATAGTTTAAGTATATTAGCAACACATATTAATTCAATGGACTATGCTACTGGTTTTGTTGCTTCTAAGTTAGCACAAGATCATAGTGACTTACTAAAATTACTCTACAATCATATTGGTACTGTGTTATTAAAGAAAAAGTAATGATTAGTATATTACTATTTATAGTAATAGTAGCTTTTATAGGATATATAATCTTTAATGGGTAATACAGTAAAAACAATTAATACTCCAATGCAAGATATATTTCTTGATAAATTATTTACTGAAGCTCAAGGCGATATTCGTCAAGCAATGAAATTAGCTGGATATTCAGAAGCTACAGCTACTAAGGCAGTTGTAGAACCTTTAAAAGAGCAAATTATAGATATGGCGCAGTCGTATTTAGCTATGAATGCCGGTAAAGCTGTTGTTAAACTGGTTGCCGTATTAGATAACCCGTTAGCTCCCGGTAATAAATCTATAATGATTGCGGCAAAAGAGGTTCTTGATCGAGTTGGGATAATTAAAAAAGAACCAGATACTATTACTGTACCAAGAGGAGCGATATTCTTCTTACCAAGAAAGGCTAATGAAGTTATCGAAGCTGAATATGAAGTAATTGATCAGTTAGAGGATGACGAATAGGTTAGATTTTACTTGACAACTGCCAGCTGATTGATTATAGTCCAGTTATACTAGTTTTTAGGCATTTTTTAAGTATTTTAAGGTGGTACACAGATGATTTTAGCTTTAGTTCTGTATGTTTGGGCTGTGGCCACTTTTTATCTCACTTTTGAAGTTATTTCATTTGAGTCAGTTTATGATTTAGATTGGAAAGACAAGCTTTTTAATGCTTTTTCTAGTGTTGTTTGGCCTATTTGGATACTTGCCTTTTGTGTTTTACTGGTCTACTTTAAATTCTTTAAGAAATAATGACTAAAACTAATACTAAGCCAGTACGTTTCTATTCAATGCAAAATGTATATTCAGAAGATTTTATTTATGTTTTTGCAATGGCTGTGTATTTAAGACTAATAGAACCATCCGAGTTGACATATTTGCAAAATTCTGGTAAAACAGTAGATCAAATTAAAGATATATTGAAATTGCGTATTACTAAACACAGGAATAATAATGGATATTAAATTACCATAAAGTTTATTGCGGGTTCGCCAAGTGGTAAGGCAGAAGTCTCATTAACTTCTATGCGTCGGTTCGATTCCGACACCTGCTACCAAAAAAAATTGGTCCATGTGAACCTGTAGTGATGATTATAACCTATATAAGAATAATTCCACTCGTGGAGAGTGAGTCCTACAAATCACATATTAATTTATTTTTTGCTATGGCGCTATAAACAGTTACTTCTTACTAATAACTTGGTAATATTGTGCCCGCAAGGCCAATAAACTGTTTTAAATGTTCCTAGCATATCTCTGTGTATAGCTCAATCTGGTAGAGTCCTCGCTTTGGAAGCGATAGATTAAGGTTCAAATCCTTATATACAGACCAATTTAGTCTAGTATCCCTCTACGCTACGAACGTAGATAAAGGTAATGGATGCAAATGTAGGTTCGAATCCTATCTAGACTGCCAACCTGTATTCGTCTAAAGGGAATAGGACTCTTGACTTTCAATCAAGATAATACGGGTTCAAGTCCCGTATACAGGTCCAAATAAAGCTGGTGTAGTTTAAAGGTAAAACCATAGTCTTCCAAACTATATTTGAGGGTTCAATTCCCTCCACCCGCTCCACTTTTTACTTGACATAGCTCTTATACTGTGTCAATATTCAGACTTCAGATGGCGATTGCAATACGGTTACTTCTTCACGTGTTGTTGTTATAATAAGTAAATCCCGTAAGCAAAATGTTCCTCTGATTTGTATCTATGAGTAGTAAGAAAACATACCTTTAATAGTTTACTAACGTAGTTTATTCCGTAAATAAAAAAAGGAAAATAAGTCTCCTTCAAAACTAAAACTGTCTCTTACTACTCTTTTATACAAATCATACAATGGCGTAGAAATTAGTTACTTCTGATTGTACAGAGAGGTCGTTGGTTCAAATCCAACAGGGTCCATGTGGACCTTTAGCTCAGTGGTAGAGCGCTAAAAATACTAAGTTCGTTTGTTCCTTGTATTAAATTATTGTTCCTATTCTATTTTAATACGCACTATCTGAACCTATTATGGCGAAGACAACAGTTACTTCTTTCCGAAAAACACTGTGGTCGCTTTATTCCTAATAGATTTAGATAGTGCGTAATTTGTTTATAAGATATTATTGTCAGAAATTTGTAACATTTTTCGGACATATCGTTTAAGGAGAAAAATAATGGCAAGAACTAATGTTAAACTAAGGCTTCCTATTGTAACTCATGAACATTGTGCTGCTGTACGCATTAATAATGAAAAGGAATTGCGTCGTTCAGTTTTGTCTACCCTTCTATGGGAAGATACTTTCTATGAAGATGGTGTAGATATTGCAAAGCGCATTGTTGATACCGCAGCTAAGGTTAAACCTGAAGTTGTTGCAGGCCTAGCTGTTGAAGCTCGTACTATTGGTTTGCGTCATACTCCCCTATTGCTATTGCTTGATCTTATTAAGCGTGGTGGTGTTGGTGTAGCTAATACGATTTCAAATACAATTAAGCGTCCGGACGAAATTACAGAATTGCTTTCTTTGTATTGGAAGTTTAATCCAAACAAGGATTTGTCAGCCCAACTTAAGAAGGGTGTGGCTAAATCATTTAATAAGTTTAATGAGTACCAACTAGGTAAATATAATCGTGATGGTGCGGTTAAACTTCGTGATGCTTTGTTTCTATCTCATGCTAAGCCAAAGGATAAGGAACAAGAAGTTCTGTTTAATAAACTTGTGACAAATACTCTTGCTATTCCTGATACTTGGGAAACAGAGCTTTCTGCTGGTAAAGATAAGAAAGAAACTTTTGAAAGACTATTAAGTGAGGGTAAGCTTGGTTATCTGGCCTTGCTTCGTAACCTTCGTAATATGGTTGATGCAAAAGTTGACTTGAAGTTGGTAAAGGATGCTATTCTCGCTCGTAAGGGTGCTGATATGGTATTCCCATTCCGTTATGTTGCGGCTGCTAGGCATGCGCCTCTATTGGAACGCGCTATTGATCAGGCCCTTCTGGCGGCTGTAACAAAGGGCATTAAGCTGCCCGGTAAGACTGTTGTATTGGTTGACACTTCTGGTTCAATGTATGGATCAAAGGTATCTGCTAAGTCTGAAATTGATCGCGTAACTGCTGCTGCGACATTGGCAAGTGTTATCAATGGTGATGAAGTTCGAGTTATTGCATTTGGTACAACTACTCAAGAATTGCCTCATAGATTGGGTATGGCTGGTGTAGATAACATTGTTAGAACTAGTCTTGGTGGTACAAATCTTGGTGCTGCTGTTAAAAAAGCTAACGCAATTGGTGGTGATAGACTTATTGTTATTACTGATGAACAAAGTCATGATATTGTTTCTTGTCCAAAATTTAAGAATGCTTATATGATCAATGTAGATTCTTATAGTAATGGTGTTGGTTATGCTAATGGATGGACGCATATTGACGGCTTTAGTGAAGCTGTGCTAAGATATATCTTTGAAATTGAAAAGGAATAATTTAGTAAGGCATTTAGATTAACTATTTGGTAAGTCCCAAAAATGTAATTCATACTGTGCAGAGGAACCGTGTATGATAGCTAATCTTATAGCCCGGCCCATGTAAGTCCTTACTAGATTAGAAAAGAGAAGGTGTTGAACCAAAAGTTAAATGATTGATTGAAATATGGTGAGAATCCAGACTGACAATTATTTAACCAGACAAGTAAACCCTCTCCTTTCTTTTGTTAATGGGTGCGTTACGTTAGACTAAAGCTTAAATAGGTAGTCTTTAAAAGCCTAGCCCATTAACATTTAATTATAATTGGATAGTCAATCCGAAAGCTGGCGACGGAACTTGTCCTGAACACAAGTGAGCCTAATAATGGCCTTGGGAGTTCGACCCTCTCACTATCCGCCAAATTAAAAAGAAAGAAACATGAAGTATAAACGTTTAAAACATATTTGGATCAGTAGCTGAGTGGTTTAGCAATGGCCTCTTAAGCCTTTGACGTGGGTTCAACTCCCACCTGATCCTCCAAAATTGGATAGGTGGCCGAGTGGTCGATGGCAGTGGCCTTTTAACCCACACTGGAAACAGCGCAAGAGTTCGAATCTCTTCCTATCCTCCAAATTTTATAAAGGTAAGATGATGATAAAGCATTTTGTAGAATTTTATAGCCCCGGTACTTTTTTTAGTGAGACGACTAGTAAACCAATTGATAGTTGGGATATAAATACAGCACTAGAAATGGTTAAAGGTATAAAAGAACGCTATAATGCTACGCCATATGGTTTTAAATTTGTTACATATGAACGTAGTGATTCTGATTTAGATAGCAAAGTAAGTAAAAAAAGTAATATGTATTTCCTAGGTGGAACAATTGAAACATTAGCTCAAATTGAGGCTAGACATGATGATGATGATCGTATATTAATTTCGAATATGCACAATAATGGCTATGATAAGGTTCTCGTTAATACTAATTCTTGGAAAATTGTTGTCCCAATAGAAAAAGGGGATATTATATTACAATGGCAACCAATAGAAACGTAACACGATTGGAATGTAGCATAATGGTAATGCACCAAGCTGTTAACTTGCAAGATAGAGGTTCGAGCCCTCTCTTTCCAGCCAAAATTTAGTCCTATTAGCCCAAAGGTAGAGGCAGCAGACTTAAAATCTGTTCAGCATTGGTTCAACCCCAATATAGGACACCAAATTCTGTGTCTGTGGCTTAGTTAGGAATGGCACACTATGCGGCCTTAGAAGCCGTAGCTTTGGAGGTTCAAGTCCTCTCAGACACACCAAATATATTTGCATCTTTAGTCCAATGGTAGAGACGATAGTTTCAAAAGCTATAAAGCATAGGTTCAACCCCTATAAGATGCACCACATAATAGGAGGACAGGGATATGAAGATTAAAGTTTATAATTTATATACTAATAAGTTTAATGAGTGGATTATTCCCTCTAAAGAGGAAGCCTTGGAATATAACAAAATAACGTTTAGTCAACAGTATGACAGAATTGAACGTGAAGTAGTATATGGTGGGCTTCCTTGCGTGTTTAAACGAGTTCAATAAAGGCTTATTCTTCTATAGGTAAGAAACTGGACTGTCTATCCGGTAAAAAGGGTTCGAGTCCCTTATAAGTCGCCAAAAGTAATTATTGTTCGCTAGATAAGGATTAAAGTGATCCGCCATACTGTGAATATGGACAAATACGGGCAGTACGTATATCTAGTTCCAATGTAGTATTAACAAAGTAATAAAACTATAGACTACTTAAGCGTCAAATGGTATGATAATAAATTGTCTGATAGCTCAATGGCAGAGCAATCGCCCGATTAGCGAACGGTTCTAGGTTCAAGTCCTAGTCAGACAACCATTTTAGATATACATGGGTGTAGTTTAAAGGTAAAATATCGGCCTCCAAACCCGTAAGATGTTGGTTCAAATCCAACTACCTGTGCCATTTAAAACATTAAAAAGGAATATAAATGAGTAAATTACTGGCGCTAATTGTTGGCGCTTTATTATTGTTAGTACCGACAAATGTATTTGCGTCACAATTATCAGATATTGCTAGTGCAACATATAAGCTATATGAAAATGGAAATGCTGTTTGCTCTGGACAGTTTGTTATTTCAACTGATAAAGAAGATGTGTTTCTAACTGCTGCACATTGTATTGAAAGTAAAACTTCAGTGTATAGTGTTAGAAAACAAATATTAAACGATCTTCGAGAAGTTGAATACGAAGAAATTATTTATCTTCAATTTGATAAAGTTTTAGCGGAACTTGATGTTGCTACTCTTAAAGTTAAACGCCCTGAATTAGTATCCTTTAATACTGTACAAGTTGCTTCTATTGAAGAAGGTAACAGCCTACTAGTTGGTGATGCTGTTATTGCTGTTGGTTATCCAGTAGGAGAAGATATTACTATTACAGAGGGACTTTATAGCGCGAAGAGAATGACTCCATTATCAAAATGGAAGGGACTGTTTAATCGGGCAACTGCACCAATTGCTGGTGGTTCTTCAGGTGGCGGTTTTTACGCAATGTTTGATGGTCAACTAAAGTTAGTTGGAACTTCTTCGGCTTCACGAACTGAGGTTAGCTTTGTTGCTATTTTTAGTTTAATTGAAAGTGTTCATAAAGTACTAGCTTAAAATAGTTTGGGCTTAGTAATGGGGTTACGGTTTGCTCTTGCACAGCGAATGCGTTGGGTTCGATTCCCAATAGGTCCACCAATTTCTTAAAGTACTTCCTTAGTTTAATGGAAAAACCCCATTCTTACACATTGGAGACATTAGTTCGATTCTATTAGGAAGTACCAGTTTTAAGAAAAGAAGGTTTATGGCTAGAGTTAGAGTTAAAATTAAAGTAATAGAGAAGAATTATTACGCTGAATTAAATAGCCATTGTCCGGCTGAGCAATTAGAGGGTATACTTCTTGAGAGTGAAAAAAATAGAGCTATACACCGTGCCCTTTCACATGTTGAATATGAAGTTTTAAAGTTTGAAGTTTTAGATGATAATGACTAAGTGGCAGAATGTTTATGCAGAGGATTGCAACCCCTTACAAACTGGTTAAATTCCAGTCTTAGTCTCCACAGAAGATTAAATAGCAGGGATGCTATACTGGTTTGCTAAACCAAGTGAACCTTCGCGGGTTTGTGGATCAATACCACAGTCTTCTGCCAAAATTAAAGGATTCCTTTCTGCTCGCTTGTCTGTAAAACAAGTGTCTTTGAAATAAGAGTAGTTGGGCGACGAGAGGTTCAAATCCTTGGGAATCCACCAATTTAAAGGCCGTGGGTGTTGGACACGAGAGAGACTTATAAACTCTTTAGCGCCGGATTAGCGTTCTAGACTTGGTTCGAAACCAAGCACGGCTACCATAATAAAAGGAAAATAGAAATGGATAAATGGTTTATTAGTTTCTTAAAAACTAGTGGTTTGAGTTTAACTTTTATTGTAATGTTGTTTTTTGTTTTACTTATATTAATTAACATAAATAGCGCTGTATCTATTGGTATTGGGCTCCTAGCGGTAGGTGTCTTTGTTGCTCTACTTGTATTAATAGAATACGCAAAGCAATGAAATTTTACCGTTGGTTTATAGAGTTAGAATGGTATTGGAAAATATATTTTAGTGGTGGCATATTATTCTTATTATATTTTTGGATTTTTGAAGTATTAGATATATTATAAAATTGGGGAATCGTCTAACGGTAGGACGAATGACTTTGAATCATTCTATTGAGGTTCGAATCCTTGTTCCCCAACCAAATTTAAAGCCTGATTAGCTTAATAGGAAAAGCACTGGTTTTGTACTCCAGCGAAAAGTGTTCGAATCATTTATCAGGCACCATTTAAAAAAAAAAAGGATTATTAATGCGACAAAAGAAAATAGATGAAATGAAAGCGGATACTACTTCTATAGTAGCATCTAAACCAGTAATAAAAGAAGAAGTTGAAGAACAATATTTAAAAGTACGATATAAGGCTGGGTATTCTAATGGGAAGGATGTAGTCCTTGGATTGGTTGTAAATGTGTTTCCTGAATATTTAAGCAATAAAACCAAAGATTATATACGTGGCTTTAAAGACGCCCTTATTACCTATATTGATGATAAGATAAAGAGTTAGTAACAGTAGTTCTAATGGTAGAACGGTAGATTGAAGCTCTACGCGATGGTGGTTCGAATCCATCCTGTTGCACCAAATAGGTATGGGTTGGGAAGAATACGAAGGAGAATGACGATTAAGATTCCAGATAAAATTAAAATTTTACATAAAGTCTATGATATTGTTGAAAGAACTAGTCTTACTGAACAATACCAAAAAGATAATTACGGGCAGCATGATGGTATTAATTTGCGTATAGAATATATGGCGCATACTCTTGGTTCTGAAACAGTTGATACAATCCTTCACGAATTATTTCATGCAATTTATAAGTTATTTGGGCTTGATACTAAAAGCAGTGAAGAAGAAGTAGTTACGAGAATGGCTACAGGCCTCACTACACTAATGAAGGACAATCCTGAATTTTTTAAGGTTCTATTAAAGAAGATAAACGAATAAATTCTTATAGTATACCCCAGTCTTAATAACCCTCATTCGTAATTGAATGGGGGTTTTTTATTGTAAAGTGGAAATAAATAGTGTATATATAGGGGTATGGCAGATTTCATACCTAAAGATACATGGGAAAAGATTATACGTTATAATTTAACAGTTCGTATTCCTCATGGCTATAAAGTTGATCCTAATGATACCTCTCATTTCATACCGAATTGGGAGGTTATTCCTTACTTAGAACAGGCTATGGATTTATTAGATGATGGGCAATCATTACGAACCGTAGCAGAATGGCTTTCTTCAAAACTGCCGAAATCTATTAGCCATCAAGGTATTAAACTCATTCACCAAAAACATCGTGGTGGTGATAGAAATAATCCTAGAACTAAAGAGTTACGTGCAAGAAAACGCCGAGGTAGAGCGCCTTCAAAGTTAGAAAAAGCAAGGATTGATCTTGAACGTAAGATTAGATCAGCAAAGCGTTCAATTGAAGTTCAGAGTAAAAAACTTGATGGTCTTGAACCAAAAGCAGAACAAGTTAATGCTGATGCAGGAATACAAGTAGATTATGTAGAACCTGATCCTACTGATGGTCGTGAAGTTATTTTTGAACCTAATAAAGGCCCACAGTGCGATTTCCTAGCTGCATGGGAGCAAGAGGTTCTTTATGGTGGTGCTGCTGGTGGAGGTAAGTCTTATGCCATGTTAGCCGACCCAATGCGTTATTTTGATAATCCAGCATTTAATGGTATTCTCTTTAGAAAAACAAACGATGAATTACGTGAACTAATTCAAAAATCACAAATCCTTTACACAAAAGCTTTTCCGGGGGCGAAATGGCAAGAACAAAAATCTAGATGGATATTTCCATCAGGTGCTCAAATGTGGCTTACCTATTTGGATAAGGATATTGACGTAGAGCGCTACCAAGGACAGGCGTTCACATGGGTAGGTTTTGACGAGCTAGGCCACTGGGCAACTCCATATGCATGGAACTACATGCGTTCTCGTCTTCGCTCTACTGATCCAACTATACCGCTTTCTCAACGTGCTACAGCTAACCCCGGTGGTCTAGGTGGTTGGTGGATTAAAAAGATGTTTATTGATCCTGCACCATTTAATTCAACATTTGATGCAACAGATATAGAAACAGGTGAGACGTTAGTATATCCAAAAACTCATGAGAAGGCGGATCAACCTTTATTTCAAAGAAAATTTATTCCTGCTAAGTTAAGTGATAATCCATATCTAGCAGAGGATGGTCGATATGAAGCTTCACTTTTGTCATTACCAGAAGCAACTAGAAACCAATTACTGTATGGAGATTGGACTATTATTGAAGGGGCAGCTTTTTCTGAATTTAAACTTAATATCCATGTTATTAAACCGTTTGTAATTCCTGATAGTTGGAAAAAGTTTAGAAGTTGTGATTATGGTTATAGTTCTTTTGCTGCTGTGCATTGGTTTGCTATTGACCCAGCATATGAAACTCTGATAGTATATAGAGAATTATATGTTAGTAAAAAAACTGGTAAACAATTAGCTAATCTCATATTAGATGCAGAAGCAAATGAAAAAATACAATATGGAATACTTGATAGCTCGGTTTGGCATCAAAGAGGTAATACTGGCCCTTCTGTAGCAGAAGAAATGATTATGGAAGGTTGCAGATGGCGTCCTTCTGATCGTGGGCAAGGTTCAAGAACGGCTGGTAAAAATCGTCTTCATGAATTGTTAATGGTTAAAGAAGTTGGAATTCGTGATGATAATACTTCTATCATGAAGCCCGGCATATTAATTTTCGATACGTGTAGACAAATTATTGCTGATCTTCCGTCTTTACCATCACATCCAGATGGAAAAGAGGATATTGATGATCGTTTTCCGAATGATCACACGTATGATTCGATTAGATATGGAATTATGAGTCGGCCTCGTGCATTTTCGCCTTTTGATTTTAGTGATAGCTACTATGGTAACAACACCTATAAACCTGCCGATAAGAAATTAGGATACTAAATGGGATTTATTGAAGAACAAAAACAACCAGATCAAACTATTGAATCAAGTCAAGATAAAATTCTGGCTCTTGAAGAAGAAAAAAAGCCGGAAGATAATTTATTTAAACTTGATCCTATTAGTGAGTATGTTACTGAGCGCTATCATCGTTCTAGAACTAAACGCGAATCAGATGAACAGCGCTGGTTAGAAGCTTATAGAAATTATCGTGGCTTATATGGTCCTGATGTGCAATTCTCAGAAGAAGAAAAAAGTCGGTTCTTTATTAAAGTAACTAAAACTAAGGTTTTGGCTGCTTATGCTCAAATTATTGATGTATTATTTGCCGGTGGGAAGTTTCCTATTGGGGTTGAAGCTACTCCTGTTCCAAATGGAGAGGTACCAGAAAATGTTTATTTTGATCCTAATGAAAAAGAATCTGAAAAACAAGGGCTAGGCTCTTCAACTATTGCTAGACGCGATTTTGGTCCTCTTACTAAGATGCTAGATCGCGTTAAAGATATGGTTAAAGAGGGTGTAGGAAAAACCCCAACTTCTGCAACATTTGAGCCTATTAAAATGGCTGCGAAGAAAATGGAAAAGAAGATTCATGATCAGCTTGAGGAATCTGATGCAGGAATGCATTTACGGTATCTCGCTTTTGAACTTTCTCTATTCGGTCATGGAGTGATAAAAGGTCCATTTGCTCAAGATAAAGAGTATCCTAAATGGACTGAAGATGGTACATACAGCCCTATAATCTTAACTATTCCAAAAGTTGCTGCTGTTAGTATTTGGAACTTCTATCCTGATGATGCTGCAAAGAATATGCAAGAAGCTGAATGGGCAGTTGAACGCCATAAAATGAGCAAGTATCAATTACGATCATTAAAGAAGCGCCCTCATTTTAGAGCTTCGAGTATTGATCTAGCAATTGACTATGGTGCAAACTATCTTCCTGAAACATGGGAAACTATTTTAGAAGATAATAGCAGTAGTGTAACGAATGAAAGCTATGAAGTATTAGAATATTGGGGAGTTATTGACACAGAACTTCTTAAAGAAACTGAGCTTGATTTACCAGCAGAAGTTAAAGAGTATGAAGAATTTCAAATTAATGCTTGGGTATGTAATGGGCAACTTTTAAGATTAGTTTTAAATCCTTTTACTCCTAGTCATATTCCATATCATACAACTCCATATGAAATGAATCCTTATTCATTCTTTGGCATAGGTGTAGCTGAAAACATGGCTGATACGCAAATGCTTATGAATGGTACAATGCGTATGGCTATTGATAACTTAGCTTTATCTGGAAATATTATGGTTGAAATTGATGAAACTAATTTAGTTCCCGGTCAAAGTATGGATATATTCCCCGGTAAAACATGGCGTAGACAAGGTGGTGCCCCCGGCCAATCAATATTTGGAATGAAGTTTCCTAATGTAACAAACGAACTTCTACAGATGTACGAAAAGGCTAGACAATTAACAGATGAATCAACTGGTATGCCTTCTTATGCTCACGGTGGAACAGGTGTTCAGAGTATGGGACGTACTGCTGCTGGTATGTCTATGCTTATGGGTGCTGCTAGTTTAAACATTAAGTCTGTTGTACGCAACATTGACGATTATATTCTAATGCCTTTTGGTAAAGCGTTGTTTGCGTTTAATATGCAGTTTAACTTTGATAAAGAAATGATTGGTGATTTAGCTACTGTTGCGAGAGGAACCGAAAGCTTAATGAGGAATGAAGTACGTAGTCAAAAGCTGCTTCAATTCCTACAACTTACAAATAATCCAACAGATGCTCCGTTTACTAAAAGAGATTATCTATTACGTGAACTGGCAACATCGCTTGATCTTGAAGAAGACAAGGTTGTTAATGATCCTCGTGAAGCATTAATTCAAGCACAAGTAATAAAGCAAATGAATGATGCAATGGGTATTGTGCCTCAAAATGCACAGCCCGGTACTCCACAAGGAACAAACATAAATGACCCAACGGGTAATGGTGGTGGGAATATAGCACCGGGAATGGCCCCTGAACCGGGAGCACAAGGTTATACAGGCAGTGGTGGTGGAGCTAATGGTGGCAATACCTCTACAAGAGCAGATAGCGCCAGTATATAAAAGTAGGCACTTAATAAAAAGGTTTTAACGGCTGCTACAAACAGTCCTTTATAGACAAATGTTAATAAACGAAAGGTATAAATAAATGACAGAGAGAACAAAAACCGAATTACAAAATCGTTTACGCTATGGTGATAGTTCATACGATAAAGTAAGAACACACTTAATACTTGACCTATTAGATAGTATTTTTATTACTTCTGATGTAACAGCATCTGCTGCTGAATTAAATATTCTAGACGGTGCAACACTATCCGTAGCTGAATTAAATATTCTAGACGGTGCAACACTATCCGTAGCTGAATTAAATATTCTAGACGGTGCAACACTATCCGTAGCCGAATTAAATATTCTAGACGGTGCAACACTATCCGTAGCTGAATTAAATATTCTTGATGGTGTAACTGCTACAACAGCCGAACTAAATATTCTTGATGGTGCAACACTATCCGTAGCCGAATTAAATAAGCTTGATGATAGTGCATTAGTTATGACTAAAGGTTCAGGTGTTGCGGCTGCTGAGACTTATGCATCTGGTGTGTTTCTAAATGGAACTCTTATAATCACTCGCATCGTTGTTGATCTAACTGGTGAAGTTGGTTCTACAACTGATCTAGATATTATTGGTGATACTACTGCTGCTAATGCCCATTTTGGTCAAGTAACAGCGGCCCTAAATGGAACTATTGTTGGTGGTAAAGTAACATGTCTTGAAGTTCCTGCTGGTGGTGTAACTGATATTGATTTCTATTCAGCTACTGTTGGCACAGGTACAGAAGATACCGCTGTTACTGATCTAACAGAAACTGTTCTAGTTACTTCAGGTGGTGTCTGGACTGCTGGTGCATCAAAAGGAATGACTGGTGTTCCTCCAGCTAATGATTATCTATATATCGCAAATGGTGCTGGCGGCGTACCTGGAACTTTTAGTGCTGGTAAGTTCTTAATTGAACTTTATGGAGTCTAATAGCTAATAAACTTTTATTGGGGTTGGCTTAACTAGTTGACCCCAATTATCTTAAAAAGGAAGTTAAATGACAGATTCAAGAGGAATAAATCTTCCATCTGAATATCATAAAAATTCTATAATTATAGTTGATAGTAGTGGAAATGTTGCTGATGCAGCTGCTGTTGCGACACTAGATAGTGATGCAGGTAGACTAACTTATATAACGGGTTTTGATGTTTATGGTGCTGGTTCAACTACTGCTTTACCTGTCACTGTAACGGTATCAGGAATAAAGGGTGGAAGCTTGGTATATAATTATGTGTTTGAAGCTGGGGTTCTTGTAAGAAATACACCACTTGAAATCCGCTTTAAAAAGCCTATTCCTGCTAGTGCTGTTGATACAGATATTGTAGTTACTTGTTTAGCTGGTGGTGCTGGTAATACGCATAACACAGTTAATGCATATGGATTTAAACTTTAAAACTATTTATGGAGAATAAAATATGAGATTAGAATTATTAAGTGCTATAACAGCCGATGCAACTGGAAGCACAATGTATTTTAGAGGAGGCAAATGCTATTTTATCAGTAATTCAGGTGATTTTGGTGGTGGCACTGTAGCTCTTCAATATAATGCTTTTGGTAGCACATGGGTAACTATGGCATCTGATACAGTAAGTTCTGTAGAGGCTTTAGATTTACCATCAGGTGATTACCGTGCTGTATTATCGGGGTCTACTACTCCTACTGCTCTAACAGCAATACTAACTAGTGCAAAATAAATGATTGAAAAAAATCTAGCTCGTGATCTGGTTCCACTAGTTAATGGGCTGGATTATTTTGAATTACATAAATATGTTCAATATAGAATTGATCAATTACATAAAGAATCTGAAAATAGTGTTGATATTGTTGCTATATATCATATTCAGGGTGCGATTAGAGAACTTAGACGCTTTTTAAATTTAAAAGAAGAAGTACTAGCAGATAGTAGAGATACTAAAGCTAAAACTACAGGATATTAATGCCAACCACACCTAAAAAGAAAGCTGTTCGTCGCGTTAAACGCGGACCTAATGGTAAACTTATTGTTGTATTCTATGATGCTGATACAGGATACGAACTCACTGATCTTAGTGATTATGAAGTTTTAGATCAGGGGGCTCTACCTAGTACTACATCATCCGATACAACTGACGCTATTCCTACACCAGCTGGTGGTGGCGGTAGTAGTAATGCTAGTAGCGGTTCTTCTAATTCTGGTGGTGAACCGTTTGATTGGTATGCTTTTCAAAATAGACCGGGTGCCTCAAGAGGTACAGGTAATATCGTTGAAGACTTAAAGAGAACTTTAACAGATTTAACAGGTGTTACTAAACCAGACCCAAAAGCAGCTATAACACCGCCTGCTACATCTCCTGCTACATCTCCTGTTGGATTAACAACTACAAAAAAACTTACTGCGCCGGGATATAATAATGCTGGTACTGGTGCAACTTATGATGAAGTTAAGGCTTTTAACACGACTTCTAGTTCTCCTTCTATTCAAACAGAGATTACTGGCCCATTTACGGATGTTGACGGTATTCCAGTAATGTTTCAGAATTATTTGAATATTGTTGCTGGGCCTATGACTACAAAATTAATGACAGGCGATTTAAAAACTAATCTGGTTGATCTACTGCAACGTACACCAGATTCTGTATTTGAACATGCTGCTAAAAAGATAATAGAAACAAACTCAGAACTACCTGAAGATGAGAGAATGGAATGGTATAAAGTTAGCGCTTTGATATCAATGCCAAAAGGTAATCTTATACAAGCAGTTAAAAATTTACCTGTTGAGAAATTTCAAGAGGCTCAATTACGCTATGGTAAACCTTACACTAAAACAGAAGTGCAAACAGAAGTTCAAACTGGAACACACGGAAAGATTCCTATTGATAACACTGGTGTAACTTCTGTTGGTCAATCTAAATATTTTGATAAAAAAGAAGATACTGTATTTGTTCCGAATAAAGGGCCTACGTTTGCTGATGTAGAAAGCTTCAATTCGAAGACTACTCCTAGTGGAACTTCTGCTGGTCTTATTAATCCAACAGTTAAAACTCCTGATGGGGTTGCACCATATACTGGTGGAATAACTCCCGGTATTAAGGTTGCTAGAAACGTTACAATAAGAGATACACCAATGGTTCGTGATCTTCCGTTTAGAGATACAATGGGTGTCGATCTTGCTGCTGTAATGTATGCTGTTGATCCTTCTTTAACTGCTGTTATTAATTCTGCTGGACAAGTATCGGTAGCAAATGGTGGGGTAGCTGGTGTTGATAGAATTGGTGTTACTACTGTAAATCATGATGTTCGTGGTGTTAAAGGTCAAGAACAATCTTATGCGTTTGACGTACAGTTTTTTGATGCAAATGGTAAACAACAAACTCCTGCTAATAATCCAAAATTACTTGGTGAAATTGCTAAATATGCTGTTATCGCTGGTTTTACTCAAACTGGTATGGGTGGTGGTATAGTTCACTTAGGTAAAGACCCTAAAGAAACACCGGGACAAAGAAAATGGTCCTATCCTGAAGGGACTGCTGTTAATCCTATTATTCTAGATGGTATTAATGCCGGTAAACAAATTGTTGCATCTGGTCAAGCCAATGAAATCTATCTTAAGATGGTTACTGCTGTTTCTGCTGAGTCGCCATTAAATGCTCCTTTACCACGACCTGATCCACGAAATGCAGCTCCTATCACTGCTACAGCAACTGGTAATGCCGCTCTTGGTATTGGGGTTGATGCTAGATTACAAGCTCTTCTAGAACCGTTTAAACAACCTCCGGCAAACGATAGCCTCTTTCCTAAATTCACTGATCCTTTTGCGCCTTTGTTTGAAACGATTGGTGAGTTCTTTAATCCACAAGAAACAAATGTCTATTCTCCTACAGTTGCTGGTCGTTCAGATGTAATAAGCGATAATACATTTAACCAAACCAATGCTGCTATTTCTGAAGACCCACTTATTAAAGAAATTATGGATGCTCTTCCAACTGGTACACAAACACAATTAAATGCTGTTAGACCTGAAGGCTCAGCTAGTGGAATGCCAGCTGCTCCTACTAATATGGTTAGACCTGAAGGACCAATTGGCTCATTACCAGCAACTCCTACAGATATGGTTCGGCCTTCTGGTTCAATTGGTTCATTACCGGCTGCTCCTATTGGATCACAAAGTCCTGCACAACTTCAACAAAATATGGGCTTTATGAAGGCTAAAGATAATACTGGTAATACAACTGAAACTTCTGCTTTAACTGGGCCTTATTCTTTGAATGATCCAGATCGTAGAGATAAAGTAATTTATACGATTCTTGGAGAGGCTGTAGGAGAAGGAATGGAAGGAATGACAGCCGTAGCAAATGTTATTAAAAACAGAGCATTAAGTGGCGATTATCCTACTGATCCAAAAGATGTAGTAACTCAAAAAAGACAATTTAGTCCTTGGAATCCTGCTACACAAGGTGGAAATATTGACTCTATAATGGCAGCATATCCACCAAATTCAAAAGAATATAAGCAAGCTCTACAAATTGCTGAATTAGTTTTCAGCGGGCAACTACCAGATAATACTGGAAAGTCAGTCTTCTTTCATAGAAGTGATTTAACTCCTTATTGGGCTGATGAAGTTCAAAATGAACATTATGGCACAGTTCAAATTGGTAATCATACGTTTTATCCACAATCTGATGTGGGGGCTTTTTCTGCCAAAGCACCATCTGCAAGTAGCTTAAATAAACCTGCTAGTGGTACAGTTAAAAATGATGCTTATTTTACTGATGATGAGCCAACTAGAGGGTTTATGGAGCCAAAAATTATGCAATCTGAAAGCGGACAAGCTGCAAAAGCTGCTGATAAAAATCCTTCAACTTATGTGGCCCCAGCTAGTAGTCAACCTTCATCTAGTCCAATCAGTAATACTGGTGTAGCTCAAACTGTATCTAAAGGTATTAGTAAAGCTTCAAATGATAGTAGTAATAAATCTACTTATGTTGAAGGACAAAATGCTACTGGTACTGGTTTTATGCCAAAATCGTCACCAACCGTTACAAGTCCAACTAAGGTAACTTCTTCTGCTCCAAAACCAGCAACTACTTCTTCTTCAACTAATACAAGCACATCTGCATCTAAGACAAGTAATACGAGCAAACCAAGTACTACAAGCACATCACCATCTAAGACAAGTAATACTTCAACTTCAGGTGCTAGATCAAGTGGTATTAATAATGTATAAAGGAAAAATTTAAAATGTTATATGAAAGTCCGCATATAAAACCAAAGCCAGCGTTACCATCAACTGGTAATACGCAAAGTCAAGTAGCAACTACAAAAACTGCTTCGCCTTTAACTAAAATAAGTAGGCCAGCACAACGTCCAGTAAAGTCAACTCCTATTCCTAGTATAAATAAAGGAAATGTTAATTCCATTATTCAAAAGAAACATTTGGGTACTCCACAAACTTCTGTTAATGGGGAAGCTGCAAAAGCTGCTGGTATGGCGAAGTATAATGCAGCAAAAGCTGCGGGTATGGCAAAATATAATGCAGCAAAGGCTGCGGGTATGGCGAAACATGACGCTGCTAAGACTGCCGCTATGGCTAAGAATAAAGCCGCTAGAGACGCTGCTATGGCTAAGAGAGGCACTAGGCCTACTAAGCCAGCGGTTGACCCTGCTACTATAGCAGCTAGAAAAGCCGCCTATTTAGCAAAACATAAGAATAAAATATAAAAAGTAACTAAATGACTCAACCAAAGTTTAAAAAGAAAAGTTCTGCTGCTCTTAAAACTAAGGAGAAAGAAATGAATATGACCCCTTATCCTTTAGCAGAACAGCAATATACTAAAAAGAAAACTACTAGATTACCTAAAAAAGCTGCGCCAACTCCTAATATGGAAGAAGCCCGCTTAGTTAGAAAAATGTATTTAACTAAAAGAAAGAAAAAGTTAAAGTAAATTTGAAGACTGGCTACCCTTCAACCCTCATATTACATGGTGTAATAGTAGAGCTACTTGTGGCCCCATAAGGAGAATAAAAATATGGCTAAATTTCATAAAAATTATGATAATGACGATAATGATCCAGACACAACTAAATCTGTAATGCAATCACCAGAAGAAACATGGGAAAAACGATATGGTGATCTTCGTCGTCATTCCCAAAAGCAAATTGATGATTTAAAGAAAACAGTAAATGACCTACAAGCACAAAATAAAAAGCCAATGGCCAACTTCCCTAAAACTAAAGATGAAGTTGAAGAATGGGCTAGAAGATTTCCTGATGCATATGGTTATGTTAAAAGCTTAATTGGTATTGATCTTCAAGAAATTACTTCTTCTATTGAAGAACGTTTTGAACGAATCCAAGAAACCGAGAGCAAAAATAAAAAAGAATCTGCTGAAATTGAATTATTACGTATCCATCCAGATTTTAATGAATTAAAAGAAGACGATGATTTCATTGCTTGGTTAGATACAAAGTCGCAACGTTCACAAAATGCTCTTTATGCGGAAGATGATCCTGTAGCGGCTGCTGAAGTAATTACGATGTATAAGCTTGAAACTGGTTCTGGTAAAAAGTCAAAGAGTACATCTAAAGATGCAGCTAGAGAGATTAATGTGCGTAATGTTCCAATTGTTCATACTAATCGTGGTGGGGATTTTGATTTTTCTGAATCACAAATTGAGTCTATGAAGTCTTGGGAATATGAAGAACAGGAAGACGATATTGAAAAGGCACGTAGAGCAGGAAGAATATTAATGGATTTAAGTGGAGCCGCTAGATAATGAGTATATTTAGAACAAATTATAAAAAATTAACTGAAGAAGAAATTCAACATATTGAAGCTATTAAGAATGAAGCTGATAAGTTGTATGCATTAATTAATGGTGAATATAGTAAAAATAGAGAGACTTCATTAGCTTTAACTAAACTTGAAGAATGTGTAATGTGGGCTGTAAAAGGCTGTACACGATAATCTATTGACAATATTAATATAATATAGTATATATAAGTAATTGGGTGGTATTGGTGTCTGCTCCTTCTAACTGATGCCACCCAAGTTATTAAACTATAAAATAATAATTCACATGCTGTGTGAGTAAAGGAAACAGTAGCAAACCTTGTTATTATTTTAGTTTTAATACAAATTCGCCCCTATTTAGGATACCGAATATCTTATTTAGACGAACATATTAAATAAAGACTACCTTTAAATACATCTAGCCCTAAAACTATAATAATAGTTAAATTAGACTACCTAGTTGTTAAAGCCTCTTATGAATACTGTTCTGTCTCAGACAAAACTTTATAAATGGAGGTTTAAACAAAAATGGCATTTGGAAGTGCTCCGGGACATGGTAATTTACCTAATGGTGTATTCAGTCCCACAATTTATTCTAAGAAAGTCCAAAAGACTTACCGTAAGAAAGCTGTTATTGAAGCTATTACCAATAACGACTACTTCGGTGAAATTTCTGCGTTTGGCGATACTGTAAAGATCATCAATGAACCAGAAATCACAATCGTACCATACGCTCGTGGTGCTAAAGTTGTTCCTCAAGACCTAGATGATAGTGACTTCAGTTTAACAGTTGATCGTGCAAATTATTTTGCTTTCAAGATTGACGATATTGAAACATCACAATCTCATGTGAATTGGGAAACATTAGCTTCTGATCGTGCTGCGTACAAGATGGCTCAAGCTATTGACCGTGACGTACTAGGTTATCTAACTGGTTTTGCAGAAGACACTGGTGCATGGGTTGCTCGTACTGCTGCTGTAGGTTCAAACGCTGAAGCTACTGCTGATTCAGACGAACTCCTAGCTATTCATAAATTAACAAAAAACGCATTCTCAACTTCTGGTACTAGTACTTTTAGTATTCCAGTTGGAGTTAGTGGTACGTATGATGCCACTCCACTTGCCGTTCTTAATCGTATGAAGCGTCTATTAGACGAACAAAATGTTGATGAAGATGGCCGTTGGGTAGTTGTTGATCCAGTATTCGTTGAACTATTAAACGATGAAGACTCAAAGCTAATCCAAAATGATTGGGCTGGTGGACAAGACGCTGGTGATATGCTCCGTAATGGTAAAGTATCACGTGGTAAGATTCGTGGATTCGATGTTTTCGTTTCTAATAACCTTGTCTCAATTGGTTCTGGTCCTGCGACTGTAACTGCCGATGGTTCAAATACAAACTATGGGTTTATTGTTGCTGGAACTACGCCTGCTGTTGCTACGGCGCAACAATTAGTTAAGACAGAAAAACTACGTGCTACTGACACATTTGGTGACATTGTACGTGGTATGCATTTGTATGGAAGAAAGATTCTTCGTCCTGAAGCTCTTGTCCGTGCAAAGTGGAATTGGAGTAAGTAATAATGGCCACAATTGATCTATCTCCCGGTGCTGGTGTTGCTAATACTCAACCATCTGTTCATGGTAATCGTTTTGTTACACATTACACAGATGTAGATATTGACCTAGATGAAGCTGAAACTGAAAAAGGTTCTGCTCTAGCTGCTGCTGATGTTATTCAGGCTCTTGATATTCCTGCTAATAGTGTTGTACTTGCTGCTGGTATTGAAGTATTAACTGTTAACTCAGGCTCAACTGTTCTAACTTTTGATCTTGGTGTAACTGGTGGTAACGTAGATAACTTTGTCGATGGTTTTGACGCTGTTGCCGCTGTTGCTGGCGATTTCTCTTCACAACCTGCTGACTACGCTCCAGTTGTAGTGGGAAATACAGCAGACACACTAGATGTGTTAATTGCAACACTGACAACTACAAATACTGGTGGTGTGTTCCGTGTATGGATGATTTGGTGTGATATTAAGGACATTCGTCGTCCCGGTGTAGCACTGCTAAAGAGCTAATACTAATAACATAGAATAACCAAACCTATAGGGGAGGGGGAATTGTTTCTCTCTCTCCTTTTTATTTTTAAGTAAAAGTTTAAAAAAAGGAAAGTTTAATTGGCTTCAACTGAATACATGACATTAGTGAACCGTGTACTTCGTCGTTTAAACGAAGTAGAGATTGTTCAGGCCGATTTTGCTAGCACGAGAGGGGTGCATTCTCTTGCTAAAGATGCTGTTAATACAGCAATTAATGAAATTAACTTAATGGAATTTGAATGGCCTTTTAATTCGGCTGCTGGATCACAAGTACTGACTGCTGGAACAGAAGAATATTCATTTCCTGCTACACTTAAAGTAATCAAATGGGATTCTTTTCATCTAACTGCTGATGACGCATTAAGTGCATCAGGGCATCCAATTAAATTTATTTCTAGGGATCAATGGCATAAGTATTTAAAGAATGATGATGATATAGCAGGCGCAGCTGGTTTAAACGAGCCAGTCTATGTGTTTGAAAAACTAGGCTTTGGTTTTGGTTTATCTCCATCACCTGATGCTGCTTATACCGTCACATTTGATTATTTTATAGAACCAGTAGAGCTATCTGCATATAATGATACTTCAACAATTTATTCTTCATATGATGAGGCAATAATTCAAGGAGCTTTAGCTATTATGTATATGCATAGAGATAATGATTCTCAAGCAGCCTCTGCTGATAAAAAATTTAAAGCTATTACTGGTCGTATGAGAACTATTTTAATTAATAAAGATGATAGAGTTAGAAGTACAATGATAATTCAACGAAAAGCTAGTGGTGGTATTATCTCTAATGATTATTTTAGGTATTAATTAAAGATGCCTGATGAAAAACAATCAGCCCGAATACTTTGTGAAGGTGGATTAGATAGCACTCAAAATCATATCAATCTTTCTGCTAATAAGCCCGGTTCTGCTACACGATTAGTAAATTATGAGGTTGGCTTAAGTGGTGGTTATCGCAGACTTAATGGCTATGAATTATATGATACTGATTATGGAGAAGTTGGTGTTGGTGGAGTAGCGCAAGGTCAAATTCTTGGTATTATTATTTTTGATAATACTGCTACTGGAACTACTCAAATTATGGCGGCTCGTAGGCAAGTTGCTGCTCCTACTACATATAATTTTTATTTATATACTGTTGGAGTAGGGTGGGTGGCAATTGCAACTGGTTTAACCCATAATTATAGTGCAGGCGGTTCAACAGTTGATAAACTACGATGGGATGTTGGGAATGATGGTGCTACAAATGTGCTTTGTGTAACTGATGGCATTAATAATGCTTTAATTTATGATGGTACAACTTGGGCTTTTATTGATAGTGCGGATACTGGTGCTGCAATGGCGACTGCTGGTGGCGATCAAGCTATTAATGCCCCTGTTGTTTGTTCATTTTTTGAAAATACATTATTTATTGCTCGTGATGAACGCAACTCTCAAAAAGGTATTGTGGCCTATTCCGCTCCTAATTCTTTTTATGATTTTAAGGCTTCTACAGGTGGTGGACAATTAACTCCGGGTATAGAAGTAATACAAATAAAACCATTTCGTGATAGTCTATATATATTTTCTTCTAATGAGATTAAAAAAGCTATTGCTGATGAAACATTTGGGTTTCTAACTAAAAACGTTACAAAAAATATTGGTCTAGTAGCAACAGACGCTGTAATTGAAATTGGTGGGGATTTAATATTTTTAGCTCCTGATGGATTTCGACCTGTAACTGGTACAAATAAAATTGGTGATGTGCAATTAGAATCTCTATCAAAACCAATTCATAAGCTTATTCAAACTCGGGTAACAGGTAATGCTGGTTTAAACACAAATATAGTTGCAATACGTGGTAAATCTCAATTTAGAGCTTTCTTTAGCGGATCAGCTATAGCCGCAGAAGGGGCAAAAGGTATTATTGGGGCGCTTAGAACGGCTGATCAAGCTGCTGGGTGGGAATTTGGAGAACTATTAGGTTTTAGATGTTCGTGTATTACCTCTAGATATATTAATGCAGAAGAACTAGTACTACATGGAGATTATGATGGAAAGATTTATAAACAAGAATCCGGCAATTCATTAAATGGTTCTCCAATGGTTTCTATTTATTCAACTCCCTATCTTGATTTTGGTGATACAGAAGTTAGAAAAGTTAGTGAAAAAGCAACCATATTTTTTTCTGGAGAAGGAAATGTTTCACTGACATTAAATACTTCTTTTGATTGGGGTAGTGAAAACACTATTAATCCAGCAGCCTATACGCTAGAAATTGATTCAACAGTATCAACATACGATGATGATGATGCACTATATGATGATGCAAATACGCTTTATGGTGGCTTTTTAACTCCATTTATAGTAAAAGATATTCAAGGAAGCTTTTTCTCTGCTAGATTTACATTAACAACTAGTAGTGCAACAGATTATCCTCATACAATTCATGCTCTAATTATTGAGTATGCAGTAAAAGGAAGACGATAAATAGAATGATTAAATATGAGGTAAATATCTAAAATGGGTGCTGGATATGTACGCCAATCAGCTGCTGATATTGTTACTGGTGCTGTAGTAGAAGCTGCTCCTATTAATGCTGAATTTAATGCTTTAAGAGACGCAATGGCAGCTACAACGGGTCACTCTCATGATGACACTACAGGTGAAGGCCCTAAGATTGCTTTAACTACTTCTATTAGTGGAGTGTTACCAGTTGCTAATGGAGGCTTTGCTGGTATTCATAATGTAGCTGGTACAACGGCTCCTACTGTAAATGAAGATAGTGGTGATGGGTATGTTGTTGGATCACATTGGTTAGATACAACTAATGATAAAATTTATATGTGCGTTGATTCGACTTTAACTGCGGCTGTATGGATTCTTGTTGCTACTTCTGCTGGTAATCAACCATTAGATACTGATCTTACTGCTATAGCGGCTTTAACTAGCGCTGCTGATAAAGGATTACAATCAACTGGGGCCGGTACATGGGCCTTATATGATCTTACTACTTTTGCTAAAACTATTTTAGATGATACTTCAGCTTCTGATGTTAGAACTACTTTAGGTTTAGCTATTGGTACTAATGTACAAGCTTATGATGCTGATCTTACGGCTATTGCTGCTTTAGCAGTTACCGATGGTAATTTTATTGTTGGTGATGGAGCAACATGGGTTGTTGAAAGCGGAGCAACCGTTAGAACTAGTTTAGGTTTAACTATTGGTACTAATGTTCAAGCTTATGATGCTGCATTATTATCAATTGCTGCATTAGGTACGGCTGCTGATAAAGGTATATATTTCACTGCTATTGATACGGCTGCTGAATTTGATTTAACTGCCGCTGGTAGAGCATTATTAGACGATGCTACTGCTGATGATCAATTAGTTACACTAGGCTTCACAGCTACACTAACTGAATTAAATTATACAGATGGTGTTACTTCTTCTATTCAAACCCAATTAAATTCAAAACAAGCAGCGGATGATACTTTAACGTCTATTGCAGCATTAGGTACGGCTGCTGATAAACTAGCTTATACTACTGGTGTTGATACGTGGGCTGAAACCGCAATTACTGCTACTGGTCGATCAATCTTAGATGATCCAACAACCTCTGCTGTTAGAGATACGATAGGTGTTCAAGGTCTAGCTGAACTCTGGATTCCGGCATCTCAATTTATTCCACAATTTACAAGTGGATCAGTCGTTGACGTTGATGAATACAGCGCAAATGTAGTACAAGATACTTTAGCTTTTTCCTCTAGCACCCAATGGTATGCTAATGCACTTATTGCTTTACCAAAAAGATACGATCTTGGAACAATTACCTATAAAGCTTTTTGGACTGGGTTTTCAAGTTCTGGTGATGTTGTGTGGGAAATGGATGCCTATGCATTTGGTGATGATGATGTATGGGACGGCGCATATGGTACTGCGATAACGTCAACAGATACATTTATAGTGGCTGAGGATTTGCATATTTCACCTGAAAGTGCGGCTTTAACTATTGCTGGTACACCGGCTGATGGAGATTTAGTAAGAATTCGAATAAGTCGTAAAGCTGCTGATGCTGGAGATACGTATGCAGCCACTAGTTATCTATTAGGTGTTAAAATATTTTATACTACCGATCAAGGAAATGATGCCTAATGTTAAAACCACATTTATATAGGGCAAACCTGAAAGAAATAATCGATGCTCTTGGCCTTGGCGACGGGCTTGCATGCTGTTATGATTTTGGGGAGTCTGATTGTTATAGTGGTAGTGGACAGACTGTTACTGATCTAAGCGGTAATGGGTTAACACTAAATTTAGGTGCAACTAGTGGTGCAGAAGCAAGTGATCCTACATTTAATGGTGTAGCGGGTGCTTTAAGTGAAAATGAATATTTTTCTTTTGACGGTGGGGATTATTTCACATTAGCTTCTGCTAATCCAACTGATATTAACGACCTTCATAAAAACAACGCTGACTTAATGTTGTTTGCAATTGATCAAATAGGCGCACTATCAACTTCACAAAGAATGTTTGGAACTAATGCTGGGTCTACCTCTAATATAGGCGTTGAATGGGGCTTTGGTGGAACTAATAGTCATATTTTTTCTTGTACTAATGGTACTGGATCATATGCACGTGATTCAAGTTCTAGTGGTACTGGAATAGCGGCTACCGGAGTATGGAACCATCATGCTTGGTATGTTGATGAAGCTGCTAATTCTAGATATGGCATCCGCAATTTTTCTAGTGCATCAGGCGCTAGTTCTTATACAGCTCCCTCTGCTGCTGCTGCCACTTATGCGTTTAATCTTGGGGCAGATGGTAATGGGCATAAACCATTAACTAATGGTTCAAAACTTGCAATGTTTGCCTTATGGAGCACCGGCAATGGCATAAATAGAAGTAGACTACTGTCATTAATAGCAATGACTCGGGCTAGATTTGATATGGAAATATAAATTAAATGGTAGCACAAAGTTTAAGTGGTGATCATGGTGGCAATAGTGATTATTATGCGTATGTTAATGGAGTACTAACTTTAATGAGTGGGTCAACTGGGCAACCTTTGACTCCTACTCCTGCACCTACTCCTGCACCTACTCCTGCACCTACTCCTGCACCTACTCCTGCACCTACTCCTGCACCTACCACACAGACACCTACACCTACAACTCCACAGGCTTCTCCAACAATGTCAACAGCTACCGCACAAGTCGTACCGGGTGTACCACAAGCAGCCTCACAAATTAATGTGGCTGATATAAGTGGTCAATTTGCACTTGAACCTTCGTTACTATTAGCACAAGATGATCCTTCAACTCCTGTTAATGAAAGCATGGAACTATCTGATCGTTTACCTGTAACTACTTCATCTGAAATTGCTGCTGGAACAGTTGATCCAAATGCCCCTAAATATCAAATTGATCCTACTGGTGTACAAGCACAAACTACAAATGCTCCAACATCAACAGCGGCTACTCCTAGTACTGCTAATCAACCTGCTGCTGGTGTTCAAACTGCTTTAACTGCTGATCAGGTAGCTGCCCAAGAAATGCAAGCTGCACAAGGACAATTATCGACTGGCTCAACAGTTGATCCTAATTCTGTAACTGGGCAACTATCAACAGATACACAAACAGCATTAGGTACATATGCAGCACAAAATATCTCTAATATTATTGATACTTCAACTATGGCTGGTAAGCTATTAGCTCAACAACTCGGTGAAGGAAACTATACTGATTCTAAGGCTACACTTAAGGGCCAGCTAGATATTTTACAATCAGAATTCTTTGACCCTGCTACTGGTGACGCTAAAATACCATCGTGGGCCGCTGGAACATATAGAGCCGTAGGGCGTATTGCTGCCTTTAGAGGTATGACTGGGACGGCTGCTGTTACTGCTATGGCTCAAGCTATGATGGAAGCTTCCGTACCTATTGCCCAACAAGATGCGGCTTTCTTTCAAACCCTAACTGTTGAAAATTTAAATAATAAACAAGAAGCTACAATCAATAAAGCTAATGTATTAGCAAAACTTGATCTTCAAAATATTGATAACCGTATGGCTGCTGCTATTAATAATTCTCAAGCCTTCTTGAAGATGGATATGGCCAATCTTGATAATGAGCAACAAACTCGTGTTATTAATACTCAAGCACGTATCCAATCAATTCTTGAAGATGCTAAAGCTGAAAATACAAATAGATTATTCTTAGCTGAAAGTCAAAATGAAAAGGATATGTTCTATGATAATCTTAGCTCTGCCATTGAACAGTTTAATGCTGCACAATCAAATGCTATGTCCCAATTCAATGCTGGTGAAGTTAATGACACTTCTCAATTTAATGCGGAATTAGAAAATGCTAGAGAACAATTCTATACAAATATGCAATTTGCTATCGATACGGCAAACGCTAAATGGCGACAAGAATTAACTTTAACAGAGAATCAACAACAATTTGAAGCTGCGGCAACAGATGTTAAAAACTTAGTCGGTATTTCAGTTGAACAATTAAATCAATTATGGGACCGTGCTGATGCATTACTTGACTATGCATGGAAATCAGCAGATAATACTGCTGATAGAAATAATAAAATAGCTCTTGTTAAATTGCAAGGTGATATTGCTCTTACACAAGCTGAGCAAGAAGGTTTTGGAAATATCCTAGGCACAATATTAGGTGCTGGTGCATCGGCATTATTTGGATGGTTATTTTAATGATTAATATGATTATGATGATAATAGGCTATACTTTTGTAAGTAGTGTTATAATTGCAGGTATTTTATATGCAATCTTATACTTTTATGCAAAATACTTAGGAATGCCTGATTAGCGCTAAAATTTTCTCGCGACGTTGCTCCATACGGGCCAAAGTGGACCTACTTGGTACTACCATAGCCTAGACCACTAAACCCGCTGTACGGTCAAATATGGGGCAAATAGACACTATGATGTATTTTACATCAGTCGGATATACGCTAAAACGTATAAACCTCAAATATACGCTAAAGCGTATTAAAAACACTTAAATACCGAACTGGAATGGATCATAATGACCTTTGAAGAAGCAATAAAAAAGTCTATTAAGCAGTATTATGAAATGGATGATGACAATGAACTAGAAATTAATAAATCTGGTGAGCGTCAATATACCAAAAAATACTTTAAAGATTTTGAAGAAGAAATCTTAGGCGATAGAAAATTTAAAGAGAGTAAACAATAATGCCTATGGATATTAAATCTATGCTGCCAAATCAGGAAGCTGAAATGCCAGAACAAAATGCTGCTCCACGTAATCCTATTGTACCAGATGGCCCTATTCCGGGTGAAAATTATACTTCAGATACTCGTAATTATCCTTGGCATAGACCACCTGAAATTACAGATATGGATAAAGCTATTGAAGCTTCGATTAAACAACTCTCAACAAGAGAGGGAGCTTTTGGATTATTAAACTCTCTACAGGCAGGGATTACAGTTGTACAAGCAACCGATATGTTTGTGACTAGTGGAATTGGTTCTGGTAAATGGACTCCAGACTTTGCTATTTTGTTAGCTGGTCCTGTTGCTAAAATGATTGAAATCATGGCTAAGGATGCTGGCATTACATTTGCTATGGGATTGGATGATGATCCCCTACCTACGGCTGCATATATAAAGAATAAAACTAGTATTACTAACAAACAGGCTACTAAAGCGGGTACTGCTCTTAAAGAGGCCGGGCCACAAATTAAAGAGCCAGCAACTAGTAGTACAAACGGTTTTATGAGTAAAAAGACATCTGAAGAAATTATATAAAGGAAAATAAAAATGGTTGGATTTTTAATCGGACTAGTATTAGGCTTTGTTGTATTCAAGTTTAATCTTGATATGTTAGTATGGAATAAGGTTAAAGAATACCTTAAGTGGTAATATAGGATAATTTAAATGGGTTTTATGGGTGGCCTAGGTTCAGGCTTTAAAGATGCGTTCTTACAAGGACAACAAATTAATGCGCAAAAAAAGGCTGACATGTTCAGAGTTGCGTATGATTCATATACTCGTAAGAAAACTGCATATGATGAAGCAGAAACGAAATGGAAAAAATCTATTCGTGATGGCGAAGTTATTGCATCTGAAATGGGTCTTAGTAAAGCTGCTGCTATTAAAGCTGCTGAGTTTCTTCAAGCTGATTATACAGTTGAACAAGTTAGAGAAATTCTACAAACAAATAAATTTGTTGAAACTCCTATGCCTGCTGAATCTGCCCAACCTCAAGATGTTTCTGGTATTGATACACAAATGCAAGAGAGTGGTTTAAACGCAGCTAGTGAGATTAATGATCCATTAATTCAATCTAATACGCCAGCTACTTCTTCTCCACAAAAAGATACAGGACTGCTTGGAGGATTATTTCAAGAAGGCGGGCTATTTGAAAATGCTGGTAAGCCACCTGAAGAACGTGCTGCTGGTGAAGTTAGAAAAGCTGCGGGTATGTCACAAGAAGAATGGGCTCAAATCAATACAGGATTCCAACCTCCTCCTCCAAGTGGAATAGTTGGTACACCAAAGGCAAATACAAGTTTCTTGGCTCCTCTTAAAGAGTTCTTCCCTGATATAGAAAAGGAAGGAATAACTCCTGCAACATACCGTGCTGCTGCTATTGCTGCTTCACAGGCATTAAAGTCTGGTGATCCAGAACTAGTTGCTAAGGGTGAGCTATTCAAAGCTATGCAACCAGATATTGAATTGTTGATGGCTAAAGAAAAAGCAAGTGATCCTGAATCAACTAAAGCTATGGCACAAGTGTTAAATAACACTCTAACTGCTAGAACAAAGCTTGCAACTACTCGTGGTGCTACTAAGACTGTTCTAAGTCAAAGTATGCAACTTGATGAAATGGTTCAAAGCGCTGATGTTAATATTCTAACCTTTACTGCTGGTGGTGCCGTTGGTGCGCTTGATAGTCTAAGACAAGAAGTTGGTGCCGCGCTAGATGTTGCTGGTAAAATCTTTGGTAATGAGGAACAAATCGAATCCTCACTTGAAGCCACATTAAATGGATGGTCACAAGGATTGTTACAAGATGGAGTTACACCAGAGATTGCTAGACAATATAGAGAATACACTTCAGAAGTAATTCGTTATACATTCGCTGTTGGTAAAGCAATGGGACAAACAGGACAAGGTTTCTCAAATGCTGAATATAAGAACCTGTTTAACTCTATCGTAAGTGCTGGCAATAAGGAAGCTTTCTCTAACAACCTTAAAAGATTCTCAAGAGGATTAGTTACATCAGTAGATGATCAAGTTGAAGCTATCTTAGACATTTCTGACGTTGCTATTGTTTTAGATGATCCTAATCTTGGTAAGTACATGAAGCGTGAACTAACACCAATGTCAGAACAAGTTCAAGGTTCACCAGAAGGTCAATGGATGGAAGCAGAAGGCGAAACACAAAAAGTTGTACCAGATCAAGAAGTTCAATCAACTGAACAAAAAGGTCTAACAATTGGTACACAATATGAAGATAATGAAAGCGGTATCATATATGAATACCTTGGTGGTGATCCAAATGATCAAAAATCATGGAAACCAATTATGGGATTAAGTAGATAATGGCTAAACCTTGGGAACAAACCCGTCCTGAAACAAGCCCAATAACTCCTGCTCAACAAACTTCAAAGCCTTGGGAACAGGATTGGGATTCTTTTAACACTAGACCTGAAGAAGAATTAGGTACTAGTATCAAAGAAACTTTTATGGGTGATGAAGATGATGAAGTATTAGCTCCACCTGAAGAAGAAATTTTCAAACAACCAGATGATATTTTCCTTGGTACAGAATACAGTGCAGAAGGATTCACTGATCCTGCCAACCAAGAATTATATGAAGAACAAGGAGAACCTTTAACGGTTTTTGGTATTCCTCTAGGACGTAAACAAGTTACCGATAAAGGAACAACGAAACAAGAAACCTATATAGTTCCTCCTCCTGTTAAAGACGATGCTACAGGTTCTGTTGTACGTACTGTTGGTGGTGGTGCTCTTGAACTAAGTAGAAACGTCCTAGCATTTGGTGAATATCTTCTTGAAAAAGCGGGGCTTGATCATAGTGATGAAGAATATATTAATCAAACCTTCCCACGTATGCCTGCTGCAAGCAATACAGAAAAAACAATTCAAGAAATAAGCTCTATTGTTCTTGGTATGGCTGGGGGTTCTGTCAGTGCTTCAACGTTGTCTAAAGCGTTTAAACTACCAGAAGCGGCGTCCAAGTTTATCTCCACATTCTGGAATAAAGCTAAAAAGATTGATCCAAAACATGCTCAACAAAAACTAGAGTATGTTATCAGAGCTTTAGTTGCTGAACGTGGTGCTAATATTGGTGCTGCTGTAGGTACTCCACAAGACACTCGGTCACTAGCTGAAACTTTTGGGTTTATTGATCCTGCTACAGATGAAGGTTCACAACTTATTGCTCACTATCTTGATAATGAAGGTTTCTCTGCTGGTCTAAGATTTCTTTCAATGATTGGTGGCGGTGCCTCTAATCTTATCAAGAAAACCCTAACAGGTGGTTTTAATCAAGCTAAACAAATACAAGTTACAAAACAAGTTCTTAAAGCTATTGATCCCGGTATTACAGATGATCTAACTCCTGAACAATTAGCCCAACGTTTAGATATTTTTGGAGAAATACTGAATAAGCATAGTGGCATGGACACTCAAATATTAGGACGTAATATTCCTAAGGATGCTGCTATGGCATTTATGTCTGGTGCTAAAGAATACGTAGAACGTGTCTATGGCTTTATGAGAGTTGGTATGACACCAGAAGAATTTGCTAAGGAAATGGATAACCGTGCCGCCGCTATGGTTAATAGTCTTCTTACTATTAAGGGAGGTTTAAGAGCGAATCCAATTGTTGCTGCATCAGATGCGCAATTTCTTGAACAAACTGGTAGAATTTTCGGAGAAGAAGCAGAGAAATTTGCTCCTGCCGATGTAGCCAATAGAGTTGGTCAAGGCTTTGCTGGTCCTGTTATTCGTCAAGTAGATGAAAGCTTAGGAACAGTTAAACAAGCTGAAAGCAATGTTCTGCAACAACAAGCTGCTCTTGTAGAAACACAAGACCGCAATGCGGTTACTACTGCCCTAATGGAAGCCAGACAACAAGGGGCATTAGGTAGTACGGCTTCTGAAAGTGCAGAGCTATCCAAACTAGCTGAAGAAGAATTATACAGTGCATGGCTAAAAGGTAAGACTACTGTTGATGAAGCCTTTACTCAAATTCCTAATGATACAGTTGACGCTATGGAACTGGCAACAATCATTAAGCGCGTTGGTGACGAATCCACAGCTCTGGATGATTTTGGCTTTTCTCCATCAGATCGTTCAATACGTAGAGTTGGCGACCCAACAGAAGAAAGCAACCCTATTGCTGAACTAGCACAAATGCTAGAGGAACGTGGTCGTAATGATATTCACACAATCATTAATAATGTTCGTCCAAGACTAAGCCAACGTATTACTGCTGCTCTAGAATCAGGTGATGCAGAAGTTGCTAATCAAGCTGTGGTGCTACGTAATAGTCTAGATGCGCTAATTCAAAAGAATACTAATCCTGCAATTCAAAGAGCCTATAGTGAATATAAGAAATTTGCTGACACATGGCTTCAAACTCCTCCACTACAAAAGTTCGATGCTGCGGCTAGACAAGTCAAAGATGTTGGAGAAGGTTATGTTAAAGGTTCAAAAGAAATGCGTGAAGCGGGGCTACAAGCTCTTGCTGCCTCTGAATCTGCTCTATCAGATACGTATCTAACTAAGTTTGTTGAGGCACTTAAGTCTGGTGGTGCTGAAGGTATGGATGCTGATCTTGTTCATGCGCTTGTTGGTAAAGCTATTAAAGCTCTAACACTAACCGTTAAACCCGGTGAAAGAGCTAGTTCACAACAAATTATCCAAGCTATTCAACCATATATTAAATCAATTGAACGAATTGAAGGAATTAATTCTCCAACACTTCAAATGTTTAATCAAACTGTAGAAGCGATTCAAATGGCTGAAAGTGGACTTGGAGACGTAACAAAGGTTCTAGCAGATGCTCAGTTAGCACACAGTCGTATTGTTTCAGAAGCTGAAAGAAGTGCTGCTGGCAGAATGGTGTTTGATTTAACTGGTAATCCTATGACTAAAGAAGATACAGGTAAAGCATTTAAAGCCATCTTTGAAGACAAAGATGCCCCTAATGTTATTAAACGTCTAATGGATTCTGCTAATGATATGGGTGATGAAATGGCCCTTAACGGAGTTAAATCTGAGTTTATTCGTTGGTTGAATGATCGTATCCTAACTCCTTCACAAGTATCGGGTGTCAAAGCTGGTGGTGAAGGCTTCGTTCGTGACCAAAGTCAAAGTGCTTTATACAAGATTCTTGAAAGTCCTAGTGATAATACCTTAGCAACTATGAAAGAAATCTTTGCTGATGATACTTCATATGGAACTGCTGTTTATGATTTAATGGAAAGAATGTATAACCAACTAGGTTCACGTTCAATGAAAGCTAATCCATTCGGCTCACAAACTGCTGATGCTCAAGCTGTTAAACGAAATATTAATACAATGATCGTTCTAGCTCTTGGTGTTCTTAATCCATTAGCTACAAAGGCTAGAAGCCTATCTGGTGCTCTACTAGCTGGACAAGGACAAAAGCAAGCTCAAGTAATTGAAAACATCATGGCTGAACTAGTAACTAATCCAAAATTCCTTAAAGATTCTCTGGATATGTTAAAGACTGATATTACTGGAGAAACACTTAAAGGAGTGATAAACAGAATTGGTTCTGGTACTGGTGTTCAACTATCGCGTGGGCTTATTGGTTCATCAAGACCAACAACACAAACAGATGAAGAAGGAAATCCAGTTAAAGGAACTATCGTTGGTAACTCTGTTTGGGACGGAACAAAATGGGTAAAGAAAAGTAATAAAGGATTTATGGAATAATGTTTGACAAACAAACCGCTAAAATTATAGTAGAAAATGCAGAAGAATATGGGTGGATTCATTATTAGAAAAGGTAAGAAGTAATGGCAAAAACATTTACTGAAATAAGTACAAAAGGGTTAGCTTTCATAAAAAAGGAAGAAGGAACAATTCTTTATGTTTATGATGATGCCGTAGCCCCAACAAAAAGATATACTAAAGGCACTAAAGTTAGAGGCACATTAACTGCTGGTGTTGGTCATACAAATCCTACTGATATTCAAGCATGGATTGGTAAAGATATACCTGTTGATGTTGTAAATAGATGGCTTGATTGGGATTTAGATGCAGCGGAATCAACTGTATTTAATATCGTTAAAGTACCACTATTACCAAATCAAAGAGACGTATTAATTTCTTTCACATTCAATGCTGGTGTTACTGCTTTCACTACTTCAACTTTATTAAAGAAAGTAAACCAAAAGAAGTTTGGCGATGTGCCTACTGAATTAGCTAAATGGACTAAGACAACCATTAATGGAAAGAAAGTTACTTCTCCCGGTCTTGTTAAAAGACGAGCTAATGAAGCTGCAATGTGGACTGGTAATGTTAAAGTTAGTGGAACTCAAGTAGCTACACCAGAATCACAACCTCTATCTATCTCAGAAATCGCAACTGGTGCTGGTGCTATACTAAGTCCTGCTGCTGGTTTTGCTAATAGTACAGGATTTGTTTCATATGCATTTGGTGCTGCTGTAATTATCGCAGTTGTTATAATAGGGATCATAGTATTAAAGCGCTATGTATTTAATAAATAATGGTTGATTGGTTAGTTGATAATATAATTAATAAACTATGGGATAGTTTAACTTCTTTCACATTTGGGTTTATTCCAACATGGGTATGGGTAGTTATTGCTGTGCTTGCTGCGGCTTGGGTATGGCGTCAATTTGGCTGGCAGGGGCTGGTTGGGCTAGGACTACTGATCCTTACCTTTGGAGCCTACAGACAAGGATGGAGGGATGCTAAGGCTAAAAGAAAGCCAGTAGTGCCGATTGATATTCCTGTTGTTCCAACAGCACCTATTCCTGCTGTTAAAAAGAAGAAGCCAAGACGTAAAACTATCTTTGAGAGTCTAGGAAAAGATTAAAATGCTCACAGATAGAGAATGCCGTGAAAATCGAGCTATTGATAAACTAGAAGATTTCTTGGATACACAAGCAGAAAAGCTTCCAAACTTTACTGAAGATGATGTTGTTGTCCTTAAAAGGGTCATCTCTATAGTAAAAGGATTGGAAGCTTTTGGTAGTTTTGCAGAGTTTATTAAAGCAACAATTATATGGTTTGGTGTTATATTTACTGCATTTATAGCTATTAAAAATGGAGCCATTAACTTTATTCTAGATGTGGTAAGCGGAAAATAGAATGAAATTTATACAAGATTTATTAAATATTGAATATATAAAAATAATTACGCCTATCATATTAGCTACAATCTTATCTATGTTTATGCTTGGAGCATTAGATATTGTTACTCATATGTTAATGAAATAAACCACAGTTATATTTCACCATTAATAATTTTATCTAGCCTATCATTCCATCGTCTTAAATCTGCTGTATCCGCTGTCGGCATTCCATCACTAGTTTGTGGCAGCGGATCAACTTTAAGAGAATCAATAATAATACTCACAAGATTAGCACCATTGCCGGTGCCGTGGATAAACAAAGATGTTATAGCATCGGCTTTATCTCTAACCATTTTTACAAAAACAAGTTAGTGCAATAGGAAGTTGTACAGGTGTATAGTGATTCTGTTCTACACAAACATTGAAATATCTTAAATCAAGTTTGCCACTAGAAGTACGCACAGCATTATCATGTAAATGGCCATGAACATTAAACTGCCCCCTCTTTAAATCTGTTTCCGCTAGAGGTACATGACTAGCAATCAGATTATATTCTGGAAAATACTTCCATAGATAAATTCGTTCAAAAGCACCGGTACTCATTAGAAAATCAACATCATCATGATTCCCAACACAAAGGCGCTTCCTACCGTTCATTGCAGCAATTTGTTCTCTAGCATTTTTATTAGTTTTCCAAGTTACATCGCCAAGAAAATACACTAGATCAGTATCATGTACCGTAGCATTATGTTTATCAATAATATAGTGATCATGTGCCTCAATTGAATTAAATCCGAGCCTTAGTAAACCTCCACTTTCATTTACAAAGTTTAATATGTTTTTATGACCTAGATGATGATCTGAAATAAAAAATGTATTGGGCATATAATACTTATCCTTTTTTAAACGGTAATCTCTATTTTAGTATCAGATGGTAAGACTGTAATATATTTCTCATCTTGTATTATTAGCCCTACTAGGGCAGTACTGTTTCCAACAAGGCAAACCCACTTATTATCCTTCATTTTAAAAAATAAAGCACCGCTTATCTGTCCAATACCAAAACGACTATTATTAGTATTATTAAGAACTTTAAACTTTTCCATTTACCAATCTCTCTTTATTTCAGTTACAGGCCAATTAAGTTCATCATGTTTTAAAGCTTTCAAAATAAATGCGTCCACATACTTGTCTTCAATACCCTCTTTAACACACCTATCTAAGACAAGTTCTGACTTAAATGATCCATTAAATACGCCCGGAACAGAATTTAAATATAAATAAGCTAGCTCATACTTATCTAATGCTTTAAGTTCAGCAACTGAATACTTTTCTAAGTTTTTCATTCTTCTATAACTCCATATGCAATAATATCGCCAGCATTACCTTGATGCTTCCAATCGATTAAATCACGGTTATCCTCTACACCACGTACTAAAGGTCCACCAATCTCTTCAGGCCAAACATTGAATGCTCGAAATTTAATATAATAAGTGGCACCTATAGGAACAGGATTTTTATTAATTACACCTTTCCACTCATACCACACTACATTTTCTGGTACTTCTTTTCCATCATAAGTCTTCATTTTTTAATTTTCCTTTACTTCTTTAATATCTATTAGAACAGAGTTAGTATTGTAATGAAAATCAATATTAATATTTATCTTTTCTTCAAGACCAGCTTTTATTGCTTGATTAATAATAACACCAATCTCATCATATTCTAACTTACCAGTAAAAGTTTCTTTCAGGGCATCGTCTTGCATGCTATTTTCCTTCTAGCTGTTTTTTATATATTTCACGCTGAACGGCACGGTCGTAGTATAGTTTAAACGCAAGATTCTGCCCACGCTCCCATTCTTTATCATTCCAGCCAACAGGGGGAAAGGGATTAGATAGCACACCATTTTGAAAATCTTTAAACCCTTGATCAAATGCTTTTTTATTAATATGATGCATATATATACCTCCATTATAAATATTAGGCGGTGGTATAAAAGGTTCTAATTAAGTATGTCAGGAATTAATTCTAAATCAGATTCTTTCATAAGCCCTAATATATTAGCTTTTGTTTTAACTTCATAGACTACACTAGAACCCAATAGAAATTTAGTAATAGGCTGTTCTGCTAAGTGTTTAATATCTTCTGTAACCTCTACTATTGTTCCTTTAGCCCAATCTGAAGTAGATGAAAACCCATCAGTAGTAATCATAACATGATCACCCGGTTTAAACTTTTTTTCCATTTTAATTAATAACCTCTATTTCATCTTCAAACATAATACTAAATTCTCCATACGAAGACGTAACCGAGTAAGCATGATTATTCGTATGTATAGGTTCAAATAATGCGATAAATTCTGCTTCCTCTTTGTCTACAGTACTGTTAATCGTAACTTTATCTCCTTTACTAAAACCCTGATGGCCCATATGATCAATAAGAATTATAACTTTCGCTCCATTTTCAAACTTATGCATCTTTTACAACCTCATTTTCAAGTTCATATTCAAAGACAATGCCAAAATTATTCTTATTTTCAAGGTCACTTCCAAGAAACTTTGTAGGGATAACAGTGTAGGCTGGCCTATTATAAAGCAATGAGCAAAGAGTAGAACGATCATCCTGCCTAATTTTAACTGTTACGCCCTTTTCAAAATCTTCACCAAGGTCTGTAGCAATGGTTACAACATCACCATCTTTAAATTTGTACTGCATTTTTAAATCCTTTTTTGTAAAAAAAAAACGCCCTAACAGAAGTCGTGTTAATGAAGTTTCATTTCATTGTTTATCAACTGTTAGAGCGTTAAAGTTAAGTTTTAGTACCAAATGTGGGCAGGCTTGATGTTCGCCGATCATCCGTCGAATGACACAGGCTGGCCCTGCCAGACCATTGGGTTGAGAGCTACCCTAGCTTAAAGCTAAGCCTATGTCAAGTAAATTAAGCCCCGTATTCCTGCCTTATCCAGCGAGCAAAAGCTTTCAATTGCTCAGGAGTAGCATTAGACTTCATCTGGTTTGCCAATTGACTAATAACCCATACATTATCTTTTGTATAACCTTTTGTGTTATCTTTACGGTCAATAGATGGAGAGTTTGATCTTCCACCAACATACCCAGTATTTACTTGTAATTCAATACCTAGTATCGGACAATATTGAGAAATAGTTATTTCATCTGCTGATAAATCAACAACTATACTTTGTTTTTTTGCTCTTTCTTTTGCTCTCTTTAATAATAAATTTTTATTATTCATTAAACGCCGCAACTTCCGCCACGTTGACTTATATCACAAATATCATGAGTCATTACAGATTCCTCAAATTCTTCACCAAGCTTGCTAACAGCTTCCTTATAAAGAACTGGTGTTAAGGGTTGTCCCCCTCTTGAGCCATCTGCATATACAGTAAATCCTCTAAGTCTATGAGCATATTTAGCTAATGTATTGGTAAATGCTTCTACAGTGTCTTCATTATTTAGTTCTGTTCCCCAAGCTGGTAGATTAATAGTAGAAGAAATAGACATATCTACATAATCCTGAATATCAGCTTGGAATTTAATACGTCTCTCATAATCATTTGCAAGATCAAGAGCACTTTCTACATTATTCGGATTAACACCGTAAAGTTCAATAAGTTCTTCAGCAGCACTATCTACTACATACTGATACTTCCATTTAGTTCCTTCAGTTAAATAACGACGCTTGTAAGCAACGCTAAAGACAGGCTCAATCCCGGTAGTAGTCCCAGCAAGAATGCCAATACTTCCGGTTGGGGCGATAGCACGATTAGCAACAGGAGTAGAAACATTAAGCTGTTTAGAAAATTGCCTAGAAACACTATTAGATTGGCTTTTATAGGCTTCCAACCATCTATGTAATTCTGGTGTGACCTCATATTTTTGTCCCTTCTTAATCAACCATTCATGAATCCCCATTAACCCTAAACCAAGTCTTCTGTTCTTTTCTCTAACTTTATATACTTTTTCATAAGGAAGATCAGCTTTTAATGTACCAAGTAACAAAAATTTGATTGATAGTTCAATTACATCCATAAATTCTTGTAAAGAATCAATACGACCAAGATTAATACTACCCAAATTACACACATCACTATCATCTTCACTAGTGACTTCATTACATGCATTCCTTAAAGTTTCTTGTTCTTTGTCAAAGAAGTTAAAACTAAATCCGGGTTCTGCTGTTTCAAGGGCTTGCCTAACATTACGTCTAAATACACTCCCAACATCACCAGTATTCCAATAATTCATTAACCATTCAGTGTCATAATTAACACTGATATTAGTCATATCTAATGGTGCTTTGAAGTTAAAATCTTGTTGCTTGATTTCCCATAAAGACAAGCCAGTATTGCCTACTGGCATATTCTTCCAATCTTTAGCTTCCAAAAAGTCAAAAATATCATCGTGTTTCCAGTTTAACGAGGCGTAGATAGCAGATCGTCTTGATCCACCTTGCATAACATATCTACCAATGTCATTGATCATTTCCATCTTTGGAATTGGACCAGATGATACACCGCCAGTCTGACTTAAGTGTTTATTCTTACCACGATAAACAGAGTAGTCATTCCCAATACCGCCTCCTACCATTAAACAGGATTCAGACTTCCATGATAAATCTGCCCAATCTTCTCTGGTATCTTCTAATGATTTAAGCAGAAAACAGTTGTTATAGAACTTCTTCTTTCTGCCAGCATAGTATAAATATCTACCACCCGGTATAAACTTTAAATCCGTTATATATTGAGTTAATTGTTGTTTTTCATCTTGAGTCAAATAACCACTACTATCCACATCATTAACTAATGTGTGGGCTAATGCTTGCCATGTTTCTGCGCCTTCATGTTTATATTTATTACGGAAGATCGTTTCTGAAAACTCACTCCTAAACATTGGGTTTTCATTACTACGATACCTCATTTACATCCTTTTTATTTAATATTAAAGTGTTCACAATTTCTGATGCTAGCAGAGTTACTATTCTATAAAGATTCATAACCATCCGACAACTGCACCAATAAATGGTATTGGTATTCCAATAAGTCGGACTATAAACCAAGTGCTAATGTCGCCTCCAAGTAAAGCAATAAACTTAACTAGATTCATAACCCAACCAATAAAACTAACTGAAAGTAGAATAATCATAAATACAACGTAACCTAGGCCTAAATACTCATATATATTCATCTATTATCTCCACTTCCTCCTAATACACCACGTTTTTTCCTATCTTCCAATTTAATTAAATTGTTTTCTGCTATTTCTCCTAGACTTAAACCCATAGCTTCAGCTGTTTGAGCCACGTACCATAGCAAATCCCCTAATTCACTACCAATAGCAGCATGATCTATAATAATATTAGGATCACGGAATATTTTTTTAATCTTTCCTTGAACTTCCCCAGCTTCACCTAAACCTAAACCAAGATACATTAAGCCATCCAAAGTACCTTTACCGGGATATATAGCTGTATCATTGGTCATCGCTTGATAGTCATTGAATGTTAAGGTAGATACAATAGGAATTCCTGCAATTTGTTTTCTCATATTAATCGTTGACATTTTTTTCTATAGCCTCGTCATACATTCTAATTAAATTTACGTGTCTTTCACTTTGAGCCCAATCAAATAACTCTTTACGTTCTTTCTGTGAGAATAAAGTTGGTAAGGGTATAGCAGGCCATTGATCTTTTCCTTTTTGATCTGCCCATATATTTCTACGTTCAATATCAAGAGCTAACAAATCACATACTTTTCTATTTTCATAGATTTCATATGTGAATGGAGTATTAATTACCCATAATTTATCATACACAACTCTTTCAACTCCATGCTCATAGTCTTTAAATTGTGGGCCAAAGAGGTACTTTAACGGAGTTGCAATATCGCCTGTATAAGCTTCTGGAAAATCATGTATTTTAACATCTAGTTCGAGAACATAATCATCAGGGTAAATCATGCTTCTAATACGATCAGAAAGTTTAAGATGTTGTGCTACAGTAAGTGGCTCTTTATCTTTAAAGTGGCCAGTGAATCTATAAATATAATTCAAAGCTCTATTTATATCATTAAGATCAATATCATCTGTAGTTAGATTACCTAGGTCAATATACTTACCGGATGATAATCTTTTAGTATGCACATTTCTTGTCATTATTATTTTACCATTAATCCTATGTCTTTAGTATTTTGTTGAATATCGGCTTTTAAGTCTTCAATAAGCTCAGCTTGCTCAAGAATAATTAGTCTAAGAAGCTGCTCATTACGACTAAGAGTCGCTGGTAAGGTAGCTCTCAACTGTTCCAACTGGGTTTGATATACTGATTTCATTTTTTAATCTATCATCTTTTCCAACACCGCGTTCTTCATAAGCAATAAGGAATGCTAAACAACACCCGGCATGCCATAAGTGAGAACGCCCCGTTTCCATGTCTAAATCACCAAATACAAAGTTTTTAGTAACCGGGCCTTGTCCACCCCACCATGCCCACATATGTCGCATAAGAGCCCCAAATACGCGCCCCCATTTCATACCTAATTCCCAATTACGCTCAGTATATTTTTTTGCACCAAAAGTTAGAATATCAGCTACAGCAAATAGTAATTCAGGAGGTAACAAGTCCATTCTAACTTTTTCTTTATCGTCTTTGCGACCAACAACATCAACCATTTTTTTGCTTCATTAATTTAAAAAAGTGTTCCATATCAACTACTACTAATGCCTTCCTTCTATTAGCTCTAATAATTAAAAGAGGTTCAGTACCTTCTTTAGTGTTTTTAACTGCTTGATCATACATAGTATAAAGTTGCAATTTAGCTCGCATTTTTGCTTCAATAGAGTATGGTATTTTTTTATTAGCGTGAGTAGAAAACAAAATATCAACACCAGAAGCCCCCATTGAAGTACTTCTTATATCTTGATCTGTTAAATCTGGATAAAGTTCGAGAAGATAATCACGAATAAGTTTTTGTAGGTTTCTACCCTTCGCTTTGGCTGATTGAGTAGTAATAGCCATTAAGTTAAAATATTCGCCTTAATCACATCTACAACATGCAATATTTCTTCATCTATAATATCTTCATATTCACCATTTAGATAAGCTTCAATTGCTTCTTCTTCAGTTAAATATTCATAAAACACAACATTTAATGCTCTTGTTTCTACTGCTTCTATACGCCAAAAATTTGAGACACGTACTTTAGACATTATTAAACTCCTTCTCGTATTGATATAGCATCATAAGGTGGAATACGACCCATATTTACTTCTTCATAAAAATACTCAATAGCATCTTTTTCTGAATTAGCAGCAATAAGTACTTCTCTAAATGGGCCGTAATCACCATGATGCAAAGTTATAGTGTAGATTTTATCACGTATTCTAAATGGTTTACCCATTAGTTTCATCATACTCTGAATACCAAATCATTGCTCTATTTTGAGCTTCAGACTTAGCTCGTGGTTTAAGAACAGCATCTGGCCAACAATCTTTCATAAATTGGCAGAAGGTACAGATTTTAGGAAGTACTAAATTCCCGGTTGGTATCTTTCTAAATACCTCTTCTTCCTCCTTAAAGCCGCGTTTAAACGGCATGTTGTTGGCCAGTACCTGTTCAGTGAAATGGACATTCTCTTCAATTTCTTTTATTTGTGATTTAGTTGGAGTAGCTCGAACTACTTTAACTTCACCTGAAGATTTATCTGTAACAATCCATCCACCCATAGGTCTATTCGAAGCTTTAGCATAACCCCATAATTGAGCTACATAACCAAACGTATCACCTGAATAGACACCTTCCCAACCATAGGCCCATTTATTAACAAAAGCCCATGGTGCAGAAGACTTTATATCCCAAACTTCACCGTCAATTTCTACATCATCTTCGCCCTTAATTTCTGTATTATTAACCATCATAGACACCTTAGTCTTTTGATTGGTCATATTAATACCAGAAGCACGGATGATTAGAATCATAGCAGCTTCAACCGCATCACCAATAATCATTCTCATGACGTGATTATACGGCATTCTATTTTTTGGTGCTTTGGAATTTTCTTTTTGCAACTGACAAAGAGGTTTGCCAATATTCGACATTCTAAGTCTAAATTCTTGGGCGGCTCTACCAGATTGCTTATAAAGGGCAGCTTTAAAGGCTTCTGCTGCTTCCTCTATCCATTCGTCTTTAATATCAACAGGCTCGTCATTTGAAAGCCTATCGAGAGTCATATGTATAGCTGTTTCTAAAGAGTCAAATTTTGAAATCATTAAATAATAAAACTAACCTTTCTAAGTTTAAATGCCTTTATTAATTAAACTTTAGAAAGGACTATCATCTTCCATATCAGTTGATAATGGTGTTACATCTACTGCATTAGCCGCAGCAACATCTGACGACAATTCATTACGTGCTTCTACAGCCGCATAATACTTTTTATCTATTTCAAGATTAGTTTCATTAATACGAACTTGAAGAGCCTTAACGGTTTCAAAAAGTTCCGAAGTAAATTGAAGCTTTTCAGCAAAGTCAGCTTCAAAATGCACTACATAATAAGTAGCAGCACTCTTTGGGTCTTGCTTATGTTTTGTTACACCAAGTTTTAAATCAAAGTCCCAAATCAAAGTTCCTTTAGGCATTAGCTTAATATACTCTTCTTGAAATGGAGAGAAATTACTTCCCTTACCACGATAAGAACAAAGCACGTTTTCTACTTTAACTAGTTTACCATCAAAGTCTACACCATCATAAGATACTAATCCATCAACACTACGATAAAGTGTTACATCCTCAAATTGCTTTTTAAGGACAGGATTGTCTTTTAAGGTTTTTGATTGAGGCTTTCCACAGCGTACGGTTCCACTTTCGTCTCTAGCTTCTTCACTAAAACTGGTGAAGAACACACTACGATTAGTAACCTTTTTTTCAACATCATTGTATTTAATATATTGAAAGTTGTGCAGAAGAGGACGAAATACTACATTTTTTGCAAATGATTGTACTTCTTGCCCTGAAAGAGTAAATAAGCCGGGCTTTGCTTCTTTTTTAACACCATTAACATCAATTTCATCTAAATAATTAATCTTTAGTTGTGGTAGAAAATCACCACCACCTTGTAAATCTTCTGATGAAACTCTTGTTCTAGCTATAAAGTCATTTAATTCGTCTTGATTAATTATTGATAATTCTGTGCTCATTATTTAGTTATTGTTTCCCTTTTATTATTAATAAATTTGTCTATAAAAATTCCGCGTTTAAACGAACCCCTCTAATGTCGGCCATACTTTTGTTCTAGGAAATCTACTGACAGCTTACGAGCAAAAAGTATTTTTTGGATATTTCTTTCCTTTAACTTTATGCTAGGTATCTGGGTTTCGTTTCTAGCCACAATTTCGGCTAGTGGCAAGTCCGTCTAAACGCGGAGAGTGTATAATACACCCTTTGGTAGAAAAATCAACCTAAAAGAGGCGGTTTGATAGGATAAATTATCACCACCCATTCTGTGCTACCTTGGCCTTTAGGTTCTTTGCACTTTCTGCAAAAAAGTTCCTGCTCAAGGTTCGGGCCGTTCATATATGTACTTCTTGCATATTCATCCAATCTAAACCTTGACTTGTTTCTGACTTCAATGGAAGAATCATTTCATAATTCCAACGTTCTTTAATTTCTATTGGACATTCTTCTGTAGCCCATTTTAACACATCAGCTACTATAGCTTTTTCACTAGGATGAGTGTCAGCCACAATACTATCATGGACAGTGAGGATAAGAACAGACTGTAGATTAAGTTCTCTGAACTTTCGTAGAGCCCTAATACAAGCCAAAGGAACAATATCACCTGTAGCAAAACCTTGGACTGGATAGTTAACAATGTTTGTCGCATTAGTAGTTCTCCCACTTCTTAATCGTCTAGTATCTGGAAACATATATTCTCTACCAGATGGCGTCCTAATTTTACCATCTTTTAAGACAGCATCCATTTGTTCCTGTTGCCATTCACCATGCCTTACATAAATATTAAAGAATTCTTTAAAATATTTCTTAATATGCTCAGGTTCATTCGCCCCTTGACCACCATAAAGTGGAGCAAAAGTATATGGCTTTACTTCATTGCGGATATGTTTATGATCACTGTCTTTCCAATTTATAGTCGGATCAGGTTCTTGTTTAACAATAGCAGCAGTTTGTCCATGAATATCTTTACCACCTAAAATATCAGCAATGATTTGAGGATCACGCGATAATTCACCAGCAACAACAAATTCAAGACCACTAAAGTCACATTCAGTAATTACACCATTTTTAAATCGACTTATAACACATGATCTAATTGGGAATTTCTTTTCTTTAGGTTGATTTTGAAAATTAGGATGACTTGACGACAATCTTCCAGTACGTGCTACAGTTTGATTAAACCAGGCATGTAACAAGCCATCAGCCCGTACCCAGCGTTTAATTCCACCAACAAAAGAATTAAGATAGGTGTTAACCGCGTTTAAACGCTTCTTCTTTTTCAGGAATAGAATTGCCTGTTCTTTGCCTTGCTGCTCAGCTTGAGCTATAAGACGGTCTATCTGTTCCTTAGCAACAGCAAACCCGTGTACTGAGGCATCCTGAGGCCCTTCAGGCACTAATCTGAGGCCAGCAACCGCTGGAGTTTCCGTTAAAGTAAACCCAAGCCCATTACAAATATGGCATTCAGTCTCTTTTTTCCAAGGACTGCCATCATTTTTTATTTTTCGTATTTTTCCTTTACCATGACACGTAGTGCAATGATGCGCTGTTGTTTTTTTAACTATTTTTGTAGTTGTCCGCACAGCTTGAGCAAATTGGCCCTCAGTCATATAAGGAGGATACTGAGGTTTCCCGTTTATTTTACCTAGTTTAAATACTTCTTTATGAAGTTCACGATTAACAACTACACGACTATAGACAATTTTTGAAATATCTAATGGACTAGTTAAACTAAATGGAGTATCACCCATTACACTACTAGCAATACTAGTAAGATCGTTTTCTAATTGGGCTAATTCATTTTTATATTCTTCTTCAAGCTTATCTAGTATATCCACATCAATCATAATACCGTTCTTCTCAATTTCCACTAAGAACAGGAGCATTTCATTCATTAATTCTACAACAGTAAATAAAGATTGATTTTCCTCCCGCTTCCAATCTTTTTGTTGTTCTAAGAAAATTTCAGAAGTTGATAATACATCAGCATCAGCATATTCCATGACAATTGGCAGCGGCATAGCTTCAAAGCCAATACCCTGCTTAAACATATCCTCAACTAATTCGGATTTTTTATGGGTTACATTGCGGCGAATTGCTGTAGTTTCTAGACTTAAAGAGGTTCTAACGCCTCTTGCTAGAATATACTCACCAACCATAGTATCATAAACTTTAAGATCAGATTTAAACTTAAAACCTGCTTCCATAAGCCACATAAGATCATATTTTAAATTATGACCAACGATTAAATCAGCCAAATTAATAGTATCTTGTAAGCTATAAGGACTATCGGACACTAATTTATTGTTGTTATCAACATAATCATTATGATAAAAAATACTACTATTATTACATCCAATAACTCCATTCTGAATTTTTCTCCAATTAACAGAGACTAATTTATTCTTTGGATTATACGGACTATTGTCTATTACCTTTGTTATTTTACCTGTTTCTTCGTCTTCTTCTTCAACGAATTGAACAGTAGTTTCTACATCAAGAACTAATATATTCATATTCTATTATTTTAAGCCATCTAGTTCTAAGTCTAAAGCTGCAATTTCTTCTTTTAATATTCTAATAACATCATGCTTTTGTTCACGAAGTTGTCTCTTCATAATAATTTGTGTCTCTTTAATAGCCGACAACATAGCTGGTAAACTAACCGCCATTTGGCTAACTTCTTCAAATGTTAAACTAAAAACTATTTGACTTTGTTTCCCTTTATCGATAAAGTTTAACACACCATTTGCATTAACCAGCATTGAAAGCTTTTGGCTAA
>Ga0214473_10000661_pt1 | contig 48091 bp, 47 predicted proteins | sample RVTome_7_FD_203509 | JGI IMG/M metagenome (GOLD analysis project Ga0214473, IMG submission 203509) | Soil microbial communities from uranium-contaminated site in the Upper Colorado River Basin, Wyoming, United States - RVT98D197 | ecosystem: Environmental > Terrestrial > Soil > Contaminated >...
AGCATCCATCAAATGTCCTAAATGGAATAGCATCCATCAAATGTCCTAAATGGAATAGCATCCATCAAATGTCCTAAATGGAATAATAGCATTCATCAAATGTCCTAAATGGAATAGCATCCATCAAATATCCTAAATAGAATAGCATCCATCAAATGTCCTAAATGGAATAGCATCCATCAAATGTCCTAAATGGAATAGCATCCATCAAATGTCCTAAATGGAATAGCATCCATCAAATGTCCTAAATGGAATAATAGCATTCATCAATTATTTTGTTTTATGATATTAATCCTGAAGCGGACCTAAGCGGATTAAATATTGTAATCATGTTGTAATATGCATGTAATAATATTGAAATGATTTGATCATTGGAGTGGCGCGGAGTGTTACGATCATGAAATTACGATTTATAATTGATTAAATACTGATTATAAACTGGATTAAATATTGTAATAAGCAGTAGGTAAGCAGTCAGGATACCTTATTCAAAATGTGTATAGCATAGTCATCAAATATATCATAGCATATAAATAATTTATATCATATCATTTGAATCACTAATTTATTTATTAAAACAATTATAAGAACAGTTATAAATATTCACAAACTTTATAATAATTTGGATATTATTTATAAATAATTAAAATAATTAAACAACATATATAATTTTTTACCATAATAAATTTTATTACTTAATATTTTTATGCATATTATACGTATAATAAATATAATAAAAATTGATTATATAATTTTTTGTATTAATAAAACAATTATCTAATATTTGAATAAATGGAAAAACAGAGTACTCCAAATACTGTAAAAAAAATAAGCAAGTCTAATAATTCTAATATAATAACAGATATTAATGTTAATAATATAGTTTCTAATAATGATATTTCATCTAACAATAATAATATTTCATCTAACAATAATGATATTTCATCTAATAATAATGATATTTCATCTAATAATAATGATATTTCATCTAATAATAATGATATTTCATCTAATAATAATGATATTTCATCTGCTAATATTAAAAATATGGATCAAAATACTATGGTTAATTTATTAATTGCCACCAGGAAAACAGTATTTCTTAAATTATTAAATAAAGTATTAGAAAATATTGGCAAATCACAAATATCAGATATTCTTGATTTTAAAAATATTGAACAGGAATTATTAATAAAAGAATCAAATACTAAAATAATTGAAAATATGATGGGTGAAATAGATATTACATTTTCAAAATCACATGCCGGTTCAAAAAAAACCGCGAAAAAATATCCATTAAATTTTATTAAAAGTTTGGCAAAACAAATTAATATGGATTTATCTTATAAAAAAAAAGATAAAACAATTCTCGTTGATGGTGTTTTATATAGAAGATCCACTTATTATTATTCATTACATATTATCTAATATATTATTAATAATAGTGTTTTTAATACAAAATCAATGAATTTAGTAGTTTCGAGATGAGATTTTTAAATATTTAAATATTTATCATAATTTTTAATAATTTTATTAGTAAATAATAAAATTAAATTTTAAGACCAATAAAAAATAAAAGAAACCTTCTTAGAAAATTATAACGATATATCATAATAAATATTATAATATATTATAAATTTTTTGTTTTTATCATCTTTGCACTATAATTTGGTTTTAATTTTCAAATTCACCATTATAAAACATATATTTACATTCCTTAATAATTTTTTTCCTGAATTTTCTATCTTTTAATTTAAATATTATATCTTGTAAATATTTAGATTTAACTAAATACATATCTTTATTTTCATCTATTGGTTCATTTATTGCTTTTTTATTATAAACACTTATTATTTTTGAATATTCTGCTAGTAGAACACTCATTATTATTCCGTGCAATTCTACAATAATCGTATCTTTTTTAAGTTTATTCCATTTATTATTTTCATATTTATACCATACATATGGTTTTAATGATGTACATATATAATCAGTTTTATATATTTCATATATTACTCTAGCAATATCAACTGGCATTTCAGTTACACTAGCTAATATCAGATTATTTATTCTATATTGAATAAGATCATGTAATTTATCCTTGTTATCTATTTCAGCATATGAATATATTTTTAGAATATGGTTTTGTGTAGTATCCCTATTAAATTCATTCCAATATTTATTACATTCATCATCTGTAAATAAACCTGATTTATTCACTAATTCTATCCATAATTTTTGTAAGCTCTTATCAATATTATAAAAACTATTCCCTATTTCTATTAAATTATCTTTATTGTTTATTCGCTCACTGCTAAACAATCCTACTATTTCTAATAAATCATGATAGATATTTATCATTATTATAATGATTATATAATGATAAACTTTTATATAATTACTTAATAAACAAATGATTTAATAATATATTATCTATTATTATTTCTATTATTATTTCTTTGTCAGCATCAACATATTAATTTTTTTCGTTTGAATACTATTTACTTCAATATCCACTTCGGTTTTGGTCATTATATTTAATACATGACCTATCCAAACGTAATCAATCTGCATTAATATATATGAACCTGTTTGTTTAATTGTATCATATAATATTTGCCTCACATATGCAGGATCACATTCAGGCGTTTGTGTACCATCATGTGTTTTACATCTATCATTCTTTTTCTTAGGATGGCTGCATTGTATTTTGGATTTATTATTTTTACATGCACTACATAGATCAGCATTTATAAATCCATCCATATTATAAGTTGATACACCTTGAGTTGATAATGTATCATTATATTCAATAACAGTACTTAGAAATTTATTACAAAAAATATTTAATTTATTCTCAATATCATCCGTTAATTCAATATCAATATTTTTATTTTTCAAATATGTAAATAATTTAGCTTTGCAAATTTCAATATTAAATCGAGGTTTATCCATCGTACCTATGTTTTTATCATCTATGTTAGAATGATTCAAAAATGGTAAATCTTTAATAATATTTGTACAACTCTCCGCAATTTTACGTAAACGAATATCCTTATCTGAAAATACTTTATACAACTCAGGTAATTGAGTATTTGAATTAATATCTATAAATGCTTTAAATCGTGCATTATCATCCACGTAATCTGCTATATGAAATGGAATCTTAATATCATTGCCAGGTGATGTGCCGCAGAGCGGGGGTAAACTCCATAGTTCCAATGCAGATAATCTATGTTGACCATCCATAATTTTAGGATTTTTACCTCTAACTGTACCAATTGAAATCACCGGACTAATTGAATAATATAACATTTCATTCATATTTTTCTTATACGAATTATAAATTTGTTGCACTTTTTCATCATTGATTGGACGTTGTTTATTCCATATTAATGTATCTTTCCAATTTCCAAATACATAAAAAAAATCAATAATATCAACATAAATATGAATTATATTACCCCTTTGCATGCATTTTTCATAACTTGATAAATTTTTCAAATCTATTATAAATTCATTAGTATCACCTATATTAATCATCGTGAAATAACTATCAGACATTTTAATATATATTTATTATAAAATTTATAATTAATATTAGATTTATCATTTTTTATTTTATTAATATTATTATTTTATAAAATATTAATATCAAATATTCCTGAAGCGGACCTAAGCGGATTAAACATTGTAATCATATCGTAATATGCATTTAATTATATTGAAATGATTTGTTCATTGGAGTGGCGCGGAGTGTTACGACCATGAAATTACGATTTATAATTGATTAAATACTAATTATAAGCTGGATTAAATATAGTAATAAGCAGTAGGTAAGCAGCCAGGATACCTTATTGCTAAATGGAAAAATAGATAAATATTCCCAAAGGCTAATACGATCAGACTGTTGCTAAATGGAATAATTACATTTATCAATTGTCCTAAATACAATAATACATATATCAATTGTCCTAAATACAATAATACATATATCGATTGTCCTAAATGGAACAATAATATCAATTGTCCTAAATGGAAAACTATCATCAATTGTCCTAAATGGAAAACTATCATCAATTGTCCTAAATGGAACACTATCAATTTTCCTAAATGGAACACTATCAAATATCTTAAATGGAACAATATCATCAAATGTCCTAAATGGAACAATATCATCAAATGTCCTAAATGGAACAATATCATCAAATGTCCTAAATGGAACAATATCATCAAATGTCCTAAATGGAACAATATCATCAAATATCCTAAATGGAACAATATCATCAAACATCCTAAATGGAACAATATCATCAAACATCCTAAATTGAACAATATCATCAAATGTCCTAAATAGAACAATATCATCAATAAATATTGACTGCCAAATTATTATGTTGATGATGGCAAAGATGAATTATACTTTGTTACTGAAGAATAATTAGGTTTAAAAGGTACAAAGTATTTTTCATTTCTTTTTGTAAAATAACAAGTTTCTATTTTATATATTTATGATATTAAATTTTATATTTTTAGAAAAACATCCTGTATGCATCGATTTTTCGATCATGAGTTTTTCTAATTTCTCACAATCTTCAAGAATATACAAATTTTTAATATTTGGACATCCCCTAATTGTAACAGATGTTAAATTGGGATATTTTAACAGAACTGATATGTCATGTAAATCAGTATATCCTGTTAAGGTTATTGTAGTTATTTTTATACACTTCTCAATGAATAATAAATTATGCTGGCATATATTTGTATTGACTGAAACTGATGTTAATTCAGCAAGTTTATTAAAATAATTTAAATATTCTGTTAGAAGTATAGGACTTGGGGCCACTGGTAAAAACATCCCATGAGTATGAGTCCAGTTCCCATGAGTATGAGGAATTGGAATACTTATATCGATTGGTGCAGTTTTCTTGTCACGCATATTATAATCTACATTATTAATAGTGAATACATTATTAGCAATAGCTAGACTATTAGCCGTTTTAATATGGATCGGAAAATGTTCTGGCAGCATCAAAAGATTTTGGGAATCTTCTGTCATCATATGAATTTTATTCATATGATTATTCATTTCTTCTATTTTTCTTTCTAATGTTTTAATTTTTTCCATATCTTTTTCATAATCTAGTAGCCTCTTATTAAAATAATGCATCTTATTATTAAGAATATCCAAACTTTCTGCTTCTTTTGCATTTATTAATGAACATTCAAATGTTTCAACGAAATATTTGAATTTGATTTCTAATGATATATCTATTTTGTCTTTTATTTTGTCATAAAAGATCTTTATCATATCATTATCATGTTTCAATCCATCATTAAACATGTCATAAAGCATTTCCAAGGAATCAATTAAACGAAAATCCTTAATACATGGGATATCTATTACAGCTACATAATCTTTCAATGTGCTATAATCTATTGCCTTTATTTCAAGTCGTCCATCGCTCTTAAATGTAACATTGTATTGGTAATTATTGATAATGATTGGTGTGGACATTTTCTTTGAGTAGTAGAAGGACTTAGTACTGGTCTTTTTTTAATATTTTAATATCATTTTTTTGGGGATAAACAACAATTAATCTATTTAATAATTGGATCATTTGAGTGGCGCGGAGTGTTACGACCATGAAATTACGATTTATAATTGATTAAATACTGATTATAAGCTGGATTAAATATAGTAATAAGCAGTATGGTAGGCAGTCAGGATACTTTATTGATATTCTAAATCAAAAATACCATCAAATATTTCAAAGACTGATTTAAACTATTGCTAAATGGAAAAATAGCATTCATCAAATGTCCTAAATGGAAGAATAGCATTTATCAAATGTCCTAAATGGAAGAATAGTATCTAGCAAGTGTCTTAAATAGAAGAAAATCCATCAAGTGTCCTAAGTGGAAAACATCAAATATCTTAAATGGAAAAATAATATCCACCAATTGTCCTAAATGGAAAAATAACATCCACCAATTGTCCTAAATGGAAAAATAACATCCACCAATTGTCCTAAATGGAAAAATAGCATCCATCAAATGTTCTAAATTAATCCAAATCAATGAATTAAAATTATTATCTATAAAAATTTGATAAATTTTTTAATTATTAATTCATAACAGTAATAGGTAAAAAAGAATAATGTCTGCATATTCACTATGGATTAATGATTGGAAAGAAGAAAATCCTGGTAAACGATATCCTCCTGCAGGTTTGTGGAAGGAACTATGTAATAATGATCCAGATTTTGAAGCTCATTACCAACTGTTAGCTGGGGAAGAACCCGATGAACGAATAGAATATAATACAATTTATCGTTCAAAAAATGATATTGAACTTAATTTAGGCTGTGGTAATTATAAAAAGTTCCCTGCAAATACAGAATTCACTGCGAATGGAGCCAATTGTGTTTTTGCCCAAATGCCAGATGGAAAAACAGAAATGTTTAGCACATGTAGTGATAGAGATCTTTATAGAGAACAGGGAAAATACAATACTGGATTACTATTCACATCTGATGAAATAATTGAAAGACTCAGCTAGTTTACAAAATAAAATTAAAAATAATATTAGTTATATAACTTTGATGATTTAATTTTTTTATGATTTATGATTATCATAAAAATTTTGATAATAATTTTTTAATTATATATAATTAACAACAATAGACAAACAATACAAAAATACAATGCCTACAATTAAAAAAGTACCAAAGAAATCAACAACCAAACCAAAAGCATCTGCTCCAAAGAAATCACCTTCTAAGAAACCTGCCACTACGAAACCAAAAATGTCTTCCACAAAATTAATGCAAAAAGCAGCTGGTTATCACTTAGCTGCAGCTAATGCTATGCAAAAAGGATATTAATTTAATTAATATTCTAATAAATTAACTATAACTTTGGTATACATTTTACTAAATAAATGTAAATCAACAAAGTGTTTTTTTCTTTTTTTGGCCTAGATTGTATATGTTATTAGATCATCATTTTCTTTTTCAATGTGATAAGTTTCTTCTTATGTGCATTACCTGCAATGATATCTTCTGCAGTATTATCCAAGAGATCAAACACATCTCCTACCCAAGAATAGTCAGTATACATTAAAATAAATGAATTAGTTAATTTTACGCGTTCATATAAAGCTTCCCTTATATATGCTGAATCACAATCAGCTGTTTGTGATCCAGCATGTTTTAAACATTTATCATTCTTTTTCCTAGGATGATAACACTGTTTTTTAGAATTCTTGTTTTCACATGAAATACATAGATTAGGATGAATTAATCCATCCTTGTTAAAACTTGTGATCCCCAATCCAGATAGTTCATCATTATATTTTATAATTATATTTCTAAAATTGCTAGAGAATGAAGCAAATTGGGACTCAATGTCCCCAGTTAACTTGATATCACTATTTTTTGATTTGATGCATGTAAAAATTTTATCTTTACATACTTCAATGTTAAATTTTGGAATATGCATTGCAGTCACAACATTACTCGGAATAATAGTGTGAGCCTTAAGTATTTCCAATTGTTTTATAGCATTTATACATTCTTCTGCTAATTTTCGTTGGCGGACATCCTTATCAGATATAACTTTGTATATTTCAGGTAACTGTGTATTTGAATTCACATCAACAAATGCCTTGAATCGCAAGTTATCATCAGGATAATCGGCAATGTGAAATGGAATCATGAAGCCAACATCATTTGGTCCAACCCACAATTCAAGAGCAGATAAACGATGTTGACCATCAATAATTTTTGGGTCTTTGCCCTTAACAGTTCCAACAGAAATCACAGGACTAATTGAAAAATACATCATGTCTTTTATGTTATCTCGGTAAGATTGATAAATTTGATCTACTTTTTCTGCATTGATGGGACGCTGTTTATTCCAAATAAGAGTTTCCTTCCAGTCCTTGAAAACTGTGAAAAAATCACAGATATCAAGATAGGTATGAATTACATTACCTTTTTGCATCACTGGAGTAAAACTAGGCACATTTTTCAAACTTGCAATAAATTCATTAGTAGTAGTAATATTAGTTGATGTAAAAAAAATATCCGACATTAGTCTAACTCACAAAAAAAAGACTAATTAGATAGTATAATATATAATTTTTAATTTTTTTAATATCAATATTTTATAGATAATCATATTTCCTACTATATATGATATGCTTATCTAATAAATGTAAAATAATATCCATCAAATATACAAAAAGGCTGACAAAAAGCTATCGAAGAATATATTTATCAGAATATCCATAATTTTGGTTTATTTATGATTACATCCTGAAGCGGACCTAAGCGGATTAAATATTGTAATCATATCGTAATATGCATCTAATTATATTGAAATGATTTGCTCATTGAAGTGGCGCGGAGTGTTACGACCATGAAATTACGATTTATAATTGATTAAATACTAATTATAAGCTGGATTAAATATAGTAATAAGCAGTAGGTAAGCAGTCAGGAAACCTTATTAATATGCTAAATGGAAAAATAACATCAAATGTCCCAAAGGATAAGATTGTTGCTAAATGGAGGGGGGAATTTCCCCCTCTGACACCCCCTGAAGAATAAATCTATCAAATGTCCTCAATGGAACAATAGCATAATATCCTAAATAGAAGAATATGAACCATCAAATATCCTAAAATGGAACAATAGCATTCATCAATTGTCTTAAATGGAACGATAGCATTAATCAATTGTCTTAAATGGAATAATAGCATATTCATCAATTCTCCTAAATGGAACAATAGCATTCATCAATTGTCCTAAATGGAACAATAGCATTCATCAATTGTCCTAAATGGAACGATAGCATTCATCAATTGTCCTAAATGGAACAATAGCATTCATCAATTCTCCTAAATGGAACAATAGCATTCATCAAATATCCTAAATGGAACAATAGCATTCATCAAATGTCCTAAATGGAATAATAGCATTCATCAATTGTCCTAAATGGAACAATAGCATTCATCAATTGTCCTAAATGGAAGAATAGCATTCATCAATTGTCCTAAATGGAATAATAGCATTCATCAATTCTCCTAAATGGAACAATAGCATTCATCAATTGTCCCAAAGGCTGGGCGGGCTGTTGCTAAATGGAATAAAATAGTATTTATAGTGTCCTAAATGGAAGAATAACATCACAAAAACTGGGATTTAGTAATATCGTTTATTAATTATTAATATAACATTTAACCAAAGTTGTTTTTATGTTTTTTTGTTTTTTTGGTTTCTTTGTTTAATTAATAATACCGCATCACCTCGCAAAAAGCCAACACATCTGGGTCATTGGCGGCTTCAATTAGTTCCTTTGATGGGGACCTAGGCAACCACACCAAAAAATCCCTCGGTGTTAGGGGCTTCTTGATGGAATTGTGATCATCACCCAAACATTCGGTCAGTTCCCACAGTACTGATCCAGCAGGCGACTTGCTGTAGTCTGGTGTTGCTCTTGTCAACAACCACAGCTTGTTCACCAGACTTTCTTGTTCTGGATACTTTTTGGCCAATTCGCACCACTTCACATTGTAGACACAATTCTCATGTGTGGCTTGATTTTGTATCACTCCCTGAACCTGATAGCCACACGGGCACATCTCTCTCAATTTGTTTGCAAACTCCATTCTTCTTTGTTCTTTGTTCTGGTTCTCATGAGATATATATATTTTATTAAAAAAAATATATCAATTTTTTAAAGATAAACATATAAAAACATTGATCATTTAATTAGGATAATAGCATCCCAAATCCTGCTAGAACTATTGCTAAATGGAAGAATAACATCCATCAAATATTTTGTTTTATGATATTAATCCTGAAGCGGACCTAAGCGGATTAAATATTGTAATCATGCTGTAATATGCATGTAATAATATTGAAATGATTTGATCATTGGAGTGGCGCGGAGTGTTACGACCATGAACTTACATTTATAATTGATTAAATACTGATTATGAGCTGGATTAAATATAGTAATAAGCAGTAGGTAAGCAGTCAGGATATCATATTTTGAATATATATAAATTTATCCTAAATATTTAGGTGGTATTATCATATACCACATAAATAATAATATTTTATAACTTACTTATATTTATTATAATTTACATTCCCAAGAACTATCATATCTATTTCACTTTTCTAATAATAAATTCTTCGGATAATACCATAGTAAATATGTTACTTTAATCGGTATTTCAGAATATTTCAGGGCTATTAAAGGTATTGCTGCTAATCCTGTGTGGTGATGTGATATAAATTCACCATATTTATTTTGAAAAATTATCGGAATCCATAGATCATTAGTATGATTATACATATATATATTTATATTATATGATTGATATAATATATATAATTTAATATTAATTATTTTATTTTTTATTTTTTTATTTTTTATTTTTTTATTTTTATTTTTTTATTTTTATTTTTATTTTTTTTTATTTTTTTTATTTTTTTTTTAATTTTATTTTTTATTTTTATTTTTATTTTTATTTTTATTTTATTTTTATTTTTATTTTTATTTTTATTTTTATTTTTATTTTTATTTTTATTTTTTATTTTTTATTTTTATTTTTATTTTTTATTTTTTATTTTTATTTTTATTTTTATTTTAATTTTAATTTTAATTTTTATTTTTTATTTTTATTTTAATTTTTATTTTTAATGTTTTTATTTTTTATTTTTATTTTTATTTCATTGGAAGTTATGCAGTAAAATTCTTAAGCAATTATTATTTATATGCAATTGATAAAATATACCCCCATGACCTACTGGTCGAGCTAGAAAAATTGGCTTTGTAACAAAGCCAAATTTCCCTTTGTGACAAAGCAAATTATAAAATTTAAAAATATATTTTTGGAAATCAAAAAATAAAAATAATAAAAAATATTAAAAAAATTAAAAAATAAAATATTTATTTTTTAATTTATTTATTTATTTTTTTAGGAAATTTAATTAAATTATTTACAAAAAATTGATTAAATTTATTAAATCATATCAATAATAAATTATTATAATGACGGATTTCGAAAAAGGTAATCAAACAAATAAATATGATTATATCTATCCACAAGCTGCTTATAATCAAAATTCTAATGAATATCAAAACCATCAATATGATACACAATATACAAATTCATATGAGCAACCTGGCTATTATATTGGTGATCAATTAACACCTTTAATTGATCAAAATAAACGATTAAAATTTATACAAAAAGTTTATCTAATTTTATCAATTATGCTTATTTGGACTTCTTCTATTGTTATGCTCTGTTTCTTATCAAATCCAGTCTATAGTTTTATTATCAACAATATATGGATTTTTTATACTGCACTTGCCCTATATTTTATACTTTTTATTGTCCTTGTATGTTTTAGTCGAGTTGCTAGAAAAAAACCTTGGAATTATATTTTCGTATTTTTATTTGCAACAGCTGTAGGAATCGTACTTGGTACATCTATCCCCGGTAATTATGATGGTACTTATGTCCTAATCTGTTTAGCTATTACTTTATTTATTACATTTAGTGTTAGTATCTATGCTTGCCAAACTAAAAAAGATTTTACAACCAAAGGTGGTCTATTATTTTCATTATTTGTTTCATTACTTGTCCTAATTATATTACAATTTTTTATGAGAGATAGAATTATTGGTTTACTTATTTCCGTTTTTGGAGCTTTTTTAATGACCATTTATATCATATATGATACACAAATTATTGTTGGTGGTAAACATAGACAATATCAATTAGGCTCTGAAGAACATGTTTTTGCTACCCTCATGCTATATACCGATATTCTAAATCTATTCCTTTTTATATTAGGTATCGGCCGAAAATAATAATATGATAAAAAAATACATTAATAAATACTATACAAAGGTGAGACTATGGTTTCTCACCTATATGTGATCACTATGGTTTCAATTGGTTTTGAACATATACCAAATATTTGTAAATGAATGTATATGTCAAACCATATTTCTCAAATAGAACAATGTTATCACGGATGAAAGCGGGAGCCTTGAACAGATTAGCTAATCTAATTCTTGATTCTATTCCTACTATAGTAGATCCCACAAGGAACTCAATATCCAAGGAACAACCAGCTAATGGATTCGCAGTAGCGCACATTCCATCTCTTTCAGCCAGAGTTTCAATATTCGCAGAAGGACTATTCAATTCATGCATGTATTTTCCTTCAGGATAATTGTTAATAGATCGGTATCTCTTCAAGGAATCGCTTTGCCTAACTGTATGGTAAGGCGGTTCGATTGGAAATGAATTTGATTGTTCAGTAGTATTTGACATTTTTGTAATGAATATTTATTCATTATAAAATATTATCAATTTTTTAAAGATAAACATTGGCAGTTATCATATATCAAATTCTTATAATATTATAGTCCTCTGTAGATGATTATCTTTGAAAATTGATAAAAAAAATATGAAAATGATATAGTACATCAGCTGTTGTTGCGAAAAAGAATCCAATAACACACTACTACTATGTCGACTACTACCATGAACAAGATTACTACTACTAAGACCCGCTGCGGTGCTGCTACCAAGGCTGGACTCCAGTGCAAGAACTCAAGTGTTGCTGAAGAGCAGCTCTGTGCCCTGCATCTCGGAAACGGTGCTGAGGTCCAGTTCGCCAGCCAGGTTGTCAAGATCTGTGCTGCACAGACTAAGGCCAACAAGCCCTGCTCCAAGCCCGCCAAGGATGGCAGTGATCTCTGTGGCACCCATGCCCGGGATCCTGCCAAGCCGCGCAAGGCTTCCTCGCGAGTCGGGAAGAAGACCGCCTGCAACCTCTTTACATCCGCCTACTGGGCGCGGTGCAAGGAGACCGGCAAGCCCGGAACTGCACAGACATGCGCTGCCCTCTGGAAGGAAGCCAAGGCCACTAACTCCGAGATCTACCAGGCCTGCGTAGCCAACGCAGACTAACCCCACCCTACCAACCCTAAACCCAATAAACCAACCAACCCCTTTGTATAGATAAGGACAAAATATACTTTGTTTATAATTTAGTTGGAACAATTAGTAATAATCAAATAATTTGATTAAAAATTTAGAAAATAAATATAATTATTTTATTTATTTTAAATAAAATAATTATGCGTTTTGTGACATATCATCCTCAGTTATTTATTATGGATATTAATACTAACCACTATCATAGTGTTAAATTTTATGATGATTTTGGATATAATATTAAACAAATTGTAGCATGTTTTGGAAATCCTTTACAAGAACCAATAAGAATAGGAGATTTTGTTTTTATTTTAACATATGATGGTAAAGTTTATGGTATTGGCAATAATGGAGGAGGAATTTTTGCAATTAATCCAGAAACAATGAAACAAGCTAAAAATTTTACCCAAATTGAAGGCTTATCTGAAATAATTCAGATTTCAGCATCAGATTCTTATTTATTATCTTTAAATTCTCAAGGAGATGTATATATAACAGGAGTTCCCAACATTATAGAAGATACTGATGATTTCAGTTCATGGGATAAATATACATGGGAACCAATTAAAATATTAGGTCTACCCAAAATAACTCAAGTGGTAGCCGGTAACCATGTAGCTATATTTTTAGATTACTTAGGCCACGTTTGGTATGTAGGCTGTATCAATTATGCATACGATAGCAAATCAAAAATAAATCCATGGATCCACATACCTAGATTATTAGAATTTAAATCCAAAAAAGAACAAGAAACAAAAATTATAAAAATTACTATAAAAGATAATTTTGGTGGACTTTTAGGAGAAAATGGAGAATATTGGTTATTTGGTATAGAAAATAAAAATAAACCTATATGGGGCACATTAAATAATAATTCAAATCATCCAAAATTTATAGATATTGTAGCTTTTGCATATGCTAATTATGTTTATTTATTAGATGAATTAGGCGGAGTATGGCGTATGTGGAAAATGGCACACACCACTGAATCATGTGATAAAATAGATCTAGATTTCCAAGTCAAAAAAATTGTATCACCATATATTTTTGTCGATAATTATGGAGTTGTGCATACAATATTCAATAATCATCATGAAATTTGGACCATTAAACACGAAAATACAAATGATATAGTTAAAGTATTAATTGAACCAACTGTTTTCCTCGAAGGAGGAAATGGCTATGTTATAGGTATTAGTCAACCCTTAATCATTCCATCAATATTAAAACAGATTTCATCATATTCTAATATTCATGAACAAATAATGGAATATTATTATGATTAATCCATAATAACAGATATCTCTTATTACTACGATTGTTGTGAACATCAGTTTTATGATATTTTTAGTAGGAAATATATGTTAAAACTAATCTAAATTATAAAAATTCCATATTTTATTAATTATAAATTCCGGAATTTCATAAATATTATATGTTTTTAATAATGATATTATTATAAGCATTCTGTTCGTAAATATCATCCGCTTTAATAAATTCTTGCGTTTCCTTCGTAAAATAGCATCATTTATAACATTATATATCAGAAAAAATCGATAACCATATATTTCTCCTCTATCAAAAAAATAATACAATTGTCTATTATTATAATATAAATCAGTCTCATAATGATAAATAGAGCCTACCACTGTTTTAATTTGTTTTAATTTTGAATTATTATCAATAGAAAAATCATTGGCATAATATGTTATCACTTTTACCGTTTTACTTCTTATTTTTAAAATTTGTCTAAAATCTTTTAATTTATTACAATTAATCATAAAATATTTTAGAGATTTCATATTACCGAGTTGTTTTGGGAGATTTTCCAATTTATTATGATTTAAATTTAATGTAGATAAATATTTCAGTTCCGTAATGCTTTCTGGTAAAATTTCTAAAGAATTATTTGATAAAATCAGAGATCTTAATCGTGTTAAATACCTAATTTCGTCAGGCAAAATAGATAGATTATTATTAGATAATTGTAGAACATATAATCTAGTTAATTTTGTAATATTTTCAGATAGTTCACTAATTATATTATGTTGTAAATATAAATTCTCTAACCATTCCAACTGATAAATTGCAGAAGGAATTATTTCTATTTCATTTCTACTGAGATTTAAATTATGCAAATATTCTAATTTTTTTATTTCTTCTGGAATAATTTTAATCTTATTATTTCTTAAATTCAAATATACTAAGTTAGGCAAATGTGTTATTTCTATTGGAAACTGAATAAAATTATTAAATGATAAATTTAGATATCTGATGAATTTTAAATTGCCAACACTAGATGGAATAAATGTTAATTTATTATATTGACATTGAAATACAACCAATTTTTGAAGATTTAATATCTCCGGTGGAATATTCTTCATCCCATTCTTAGATATATTTAATTGCCTCACTTCATCACCATACTCGAAATTAGCTTCAAACACCTTATCATTCCTAGATAAATTAATAACCGTTTTATCATAATAATTATACATTTATAATTAATATTAAATATTTAATATTAATTTTTTCATTTTTTTATTTATTTTTGTATAAAAATAATTAATAAATTTTGCTTTGTCACAAAGCAAAATTTGACCCCCATGATCCGCAGGTGCTACCTACTGGTCGAGCTCCAAAAATTGGCTTTGTCCACAAAGGGAAATTGGCTTTGTATACAAAGCCAAAATTTATATTTTTCCATTTTTTTTTATTTTTTATTTTTTTATTTTGTTTTTATTTTTAAATTTTTATTTATTTTTAATTTTAATAAATTTGTTCAAGTTTTTTGTGGCATGACGCACACATTTACCTAAACAAAACCTAAATGATCTTGGTACTAATTATAAATCTGGGGCAAATATAACTCCAATCAAATTTTTTGATCAATACAATAGTGGTTTTATAGTGCTTAATCTATTTTGTTTCACTAAGTTCTGGCACATTTGAATCAATTTCATCATATTTTCAATGTTATAATCATTAGGATCCCTGCCATACGATTTATTCTTATTCAATAAAATAAGATGGATGGTATCATGTAGTATTATATTATAATTATTAACATAAAATTTATAAAAATAGTGTGGCATATGAGTTGAATTTGTTATGGCACTGATGACTGTTTCTAATTTATATTGATCTGCATTGAGAGGTGTTAAGGTATCATCATATACTTCCACAATAACATCATCAAATAATTGATTCTTATCATCTAAAAGTAATTTTTTTATATCGTATATTATAATCCCATATTCAAATCTTTTGGACCTATACGTAGCTCCTTCAATATCCCCTATTTGATATAATGTTTGGTTATAACAGTCCAATGAAGATTCATATGCCATTATCATAGACTGTTGCACTAAAATTAATGCACGCATCAGCTCTAATTCATCTGCCATAAATTATTGGATCTAATAAAAATAAATATTAGAATTATATTTTTTATAATAATATTATTTTCAATTTTTATAATATATATTCTAAAATTTTGATAATTTAATGATTTGTTCATAAATATAGCAAATGAAATGAATGATCAGATATATATTATATTTGAATGTATATATGATAGATTTACATCTGAAGAAAGAGCATGGGAATTTATAAGAAATATACCATTTATATGTAAAATAACTTTATCAATATTTCATAAACATATTGATAAATTTTTAATCAATAGAGAAATATCAATACCAAATTTACCAGATACAAAAATACAATTAAAATCCTATCCCAACTATGCTTTAGAAAAAAGAACTATATATATAGATTTTTTATTACGAAAAAGAATTGTTGTTAAAAAAAATAAATCATTTGTTATAATGACAAATTATACTATTAATCATCAAGCTAGAAAAATTAAAATATTTTGGACATATACATCAAAAACAGCTGAAGCAACAATAAATATATTAATTGAAAATAAATTAATTAATATACCATATCGGATAATAGATAAATCTGATTTATTAAAATATTGTGATAATCCACTGCACGTTAATACATATTATTCAATATTAACTGAAAATTATTACTATGAGTTTTCTGGGGGAGCATTACATCGATATGGTGTCCGATATGATGTCCGATATGATTATAAATATTATGGTATTGTGAGAACACCTATTAATAATTTAGATGATTTTCATGCTTTAATTATTAGATTTGAAAATAGAATAAAAAAAAATAATAATGAACCTAATCATAATAATAATAATATTGCAAATGAACCACAAAAATATTTAAATAGTAATAAATTTCACTATTTACGAAATTAATTATAATATCTAATTACAATAATTTTCTACATTAATGATATAGAATGTTTCAACATCAGATAGGAGGAGGTAATTGTTCATTGTGTAAATCTCCCAATACAAATAAATCAAACTGTCCATGTAATCCAGATACTACTAAACCTAATTTTGAAAAACATTATAAATGGAAAGAATTTTGCCCTCAAATAAAACAAGATAAAGTAGTATCTACTAATATTGTACAAGTTTCTGATAAAAATAAAAAAATAACTAAAAAATCTCCAAAACAACTAATACAAGAACCCATCGTTAACAAAAATATCAAAAAAGTTCCTTCTTGGCATAAAATATCTTCGAATCAAAATCTTTTGTATTCACCAAAAGATGAAATAACAATAAATGATGTTAAAAAAATGCTAGGTAATCAAACAAAATGTTTAACTGGTTACGAAATTAAAAAGATTTTAGGACAAGGAAGTTATGGTACTGTAGTCGATAGCTGTATAGATGGTGATTGTAATTATGCTGTAAAAATTATGAATAGTGATGAAAATTTTCAATTAGAAGTAGATGTTGCAACAAAAATGTATAATAATGGAATAGGACCTAAAATCTATGATATATGGGAATGTGATGATATAGCTATTATTGTATATGATAAATGGGATATGGATTTGGATAGATATTTTCAAATGTTCCCCACAAAACGCTTATCAAAACATATTATCGATAAACTTGAAAAAGATATAAATAAATTACATAGTATTGGACCAAAAGATAATTATCTAGTCCATTTTGATCTATTACCAAAGAATATTCTAGTTAAATTAGATAAAAATAATAATATAGTAGATATAACAATGACCGATTTTGGTTTAATAAAAAACTTAAAAGATTTTAATAGATTTAAAACATGGTACAAATATTTTATGGAATTTACAGAAGGTAAAGCATATTTCTATGATAAATGTGCTAAATTACCTGATAACTGGGAAATAATAACAAGTAGTTCAGGAATTCCATATTTTGGTAATATCATTACTGGACAAGTACAGTTTGAATATCCAGGTGATCCAGATATATTGGAAATGTGTGCTATGGAGCTAATAATGGAAAATCCTGCTATTTTTGATGATATAACTTTATACTACCTACGTAATTATAAAAGTAATTAAATATCTAAAATAGATAACCAGCGCGCGCAGAGACTAAAACATTAAATAGAAATCTATTACCACTTTTTATTATTTTATAATTATAAACATAATTAAATTATTATAATTTTAATTATAATAATTAAGGTATAATATGAAGATCAATCCTAATTTAAATTGTTAGTATGCAGTGCGCAACACTTATATGTACTTTTACAAAAAATGAAAAATATGATAATCAATAATTATTCAATATTTCTATTAGATAACTTCATTTCAATATCAATAAAATTTTGATTAAATTATTAAATAAAATAATCATATAAATTCAATGTCTTCTAAATCAATTCATGCACATATATCAGATTTTATGGAAAAACTTATTACATATATTAAAAATAAAAATTTTATATTAGATGATTGCCCTTGGTATACCACATCATATACACTTGAACCACATATTGCTCAAATCGCTATATCAGGGAATGCATATAATAATCTATGTATAACAATTACTTATCATGATCATAATAAAATGCAATCATATATGTGGCATGCTCAAAGTCATCGATTTCATAGAATTAATTGGATAGCTACTGAAGTTAATAAACATATGTTTGTGGAAGATTGGGAAAATGAATTATATAAATTCATTACTGAAATTATCAATTAAATAAAATATTTATTAGTATTTTATGTAATAATCTAGGTAATTAAAAATTTATGAATTAATCAGTTTATAAATCATTAAACATATCTAATATCAGGCAACTCATTCGTATATGAAATAATTTCTATATGACACGGCAATGAATAGTTTTTATCAAGAACTCCATGAATTTCTGGATTGCAATACATACCATTCTCTATTTCGATTAATTCAGTAGTATTATTGCTATCTAATAATTCACCATAAATACTACAATAATCATTATTTTCCAATGAAATAGTATGACTATACTTTGCATATAAATCTACCGTTTTTTCACTTGGATAGAGCTCACAAATTATTTTTATAATTGATGATTTTGGTAACGTATTCAAATCACAAGTTTTAAATGGCATTAATATTATATCAATAATAAATAAATTAATCTAAATATTAATTTATTTGGAAAAATATATCATAATAATATAACAATATAAAATATTTAAAAAAATGATTTACTGAATTTAATAATTAATATGGTTTTTGATCTACCCAATTACCTGCAGGATTATAGTTACATACCGTATGTTTTACAATAGTACCATTGGGTTGAACATTTCTTAATTGGGCACAACCTACGTTTTGAGTATTTTTCCAAACTATCTGAGTATAATGTCCACAAGCCTTCCCAGGCTTACATTGATTTGTGTTATAATCATAATCAACCTCTTCTCCTACCCATCCACCTACTACTTGTTTAGCAGTTCCATTCGGTTCTACACCTCCGCCAGCATAACGCCATGCTATATTCTCTCCTACTGTCCTATGAGGAAGTATAGTTGCCTGTTCTTTATGCTGAAGTACCCAATCTTTAGCTAAATTTTCTAAATCTGCTGACCATTGTAATGCAGGCACACCTTTTGCTGCTCTTGCATTATTATGCTCATTTAACATATCCTGTTTCCATTGGGAATCTTCTAAAACACTATAACTAATACCCGTTGCCCCTGGAGATGCAGTTGTCCCTGGAGATGCAGTTGTAACAGGCGCTGCAGTTGTAGTTACAATAGGCGCTGGTGTTGTGGTTATTGGCATACTAGTTGTTGTTCCAGTAGAAACTTTTTTAATACATTTTCCCAATGTTGTATCATATACATAATTATTAGGTAATGCTTGACATGCATTAATATAATTATTTTGCATTTTTGCTCCTTCTGTCTGAATTAATAAATCTTTATTTGCTACCGGCAAATTATAACATGTTCCAAGATTTGCTTTCCATATCCCTCCCATATCAACACAGTTTTTTTCTATTATTGCATTTCCATACGGATCCATCGGTATTCCTTCCGGTAATTCTATTGAATATACACATTTTTTAGTAACTGAATCCCACTTTGAACTTGGATATTGTAAACCATATTGGGTAAAATCCATGTTTTGACAGCTATCTTGCAAATTTATACATATTTGAGTTTGAGAATCCCAATATCCTCCCCAGCTTAAACACTTATTTTGTCTATATGCAGGAGTTGATGAAGATGCGCTTGTTGTGGTTGTACTTACACTTGGCATAGTAACAGTTGGCATAGTAACAGCTGCGCTTGGCATGCTAGTAGTTACAGCTGTTCTTCTGCTAGTTCGACCTGTTATAAATGGTTCTAATAAATCTATATTTTCTTCATTAATACATAATGAAGGTCCTAATTTATTCATCCTTATATCTAATTCAGTCGGTTGATATCTAATTGTTGATTGAACAGGCTCTATGGAATTTTTCATAGAATTTATGGTATTTTCCGGATTTATCATCATTGATTGTGTAGTAGTATTATGGAATAAATTCATATAAACACACAGAATTATTATCATGGTTAAAAATAAACCAATAAATTTCATTGTTATTTTTATTATAATAAAACAATAATTAAATATATATAATTATATAATATATTTTTCATGCAGTAAAATATATTATAAATTAATCCTAATTCTATAATATAACTCTATAATAATTATGATATATGATTATGAAAAATTATGGCGATGGTGTAGTTGTAGGCACACTGGAATAACATCTTCCATTAATTAATATAGGATATGTAGCAATATCACATTGCATTGGAACTGTTTCGCTACTTGGTGCACGATAACATGTATTATTGCTATCACGCCTTATATACCCCGTTGGACAATTTGTATAACATTTTGAACCTAATAAAAATTCACTGCCTTCTGTACATGTCATATCATCTGCTGTAAGAGTACTTGCCGCTTGATAACATTCATATGTACCTGGACTGGTTGTTGATTCTTGAAGTGTATAGCCAGTTGGACATGTCTTATAACAACGTGCTGCTTTTCTTTCTTCTCCTTCTTCACATGTCATATTACTCATTCCTATCGTATCTGGACCACGATAACATGAAACACCTGTTTGAGTATATCCACTTGGACATGTGGTATAACATCTAGCTCCGTATTTAGTTTCACCATCACTACATGTCATACTACTCATTCCTAGAGAATCTGGTCCTCTATAACATGAAACGCCAGATTGAGTATAGCCACTTGGACATGTGGTATAACACCTAGCCGCTATTCTTTCTTCTCCATCACTACATGTCATATTATCCATTCCCAAATGATCCGGTCCTCTATAACATGTTGTTCCTGTTTGTGTATATCCACTTGGACATGTGGTATAACACCTAGCCGCTATTCTTTCTTCTCCAGCGCTACATGTCATACTACTCATTCCTAGATGATCCGGTCCCCTATAACATGTTGTTCCTGTTTGGGTATAGCCACTTGGACATGTTGTATAGCAAAACGCACCTGATCTCGTTTGACCACTTGGGCAAGTGGCATTGCTAAGACCAATCGTTTTAACTTTACTCCAACTATAACATCCTGTTCCCGTATTAGTATATCCGCTTGGACAGGTAGCTGCTTTACCTGAACCACTACCATTTGCAATACTACGAGCTGGACGTAAACATTCTGCTCCTGTATTAGTGTATCCACTTGGACAATCAGCTACTCTCGAGCTACTTGATTTGCTATCGGCTCCTCGTAAACATTCTGCTCCCGTATTAGTATATCCAGTGGGACAATCTGCTACTCTTGAGCTACTGGATTTAGTATCTGCTGCACGTAAACATTCTGCTCCAGTATTTGTATATCCCGTAGGACAATCCGCTACTCTTCCTGCCCCACTTGATTTAGTATCCGCTTCACGTAAACAACTTGCTCCCGTGTTTGTATATCCATCTGGACAATCTGCTACACGACTTGATTTTGTCATATCTGTTGTACTAGCTTCTCTTGTACATACTGTACCATCACTTGTATAACCTTCCGGACAATCTGCAAAACGACCCGCTCCATACGCCTGACTATCTTCTTCTATTATACATGAATTATCACTTACAGCATATCCAGTCGGACAAATCGCTTCTATACTACCATCAGCTGATGGTGTTCCTCCTCCAGGTGGTCTAGTACCACCTGGTGGCCTGGTTGTACCTCCTGGCGGTCTAGTTGTACTACCCGGTGGCCTAGTTGTACCACCTGGTGGACCGGTTGTTGTAGGAGTTGGTTGGCTAAATGATAAACCTAATGCTATAAATAATCCAATTAATAATAATACAAAAAAAATTCCACCACCTATAAGTAATGGATTTGCCATATTTAATAATATTATATATATAATTAACAAATAAAATTATCCATCATATGATCAAATCATATTACATTAAATCATCGCAATTTATTAGATTTATTAACATCGTTATACCATATATACCTCTAAAATATTTTAAAATAATATAATATAAAAAATAATATTATATTAAAAAAAATAAAAAAATAAAAAAAAATAAAAAAAAATAAAAATAATAAAAAATAAAAATAATAAAAAATAAAAATAAAAAAATAAAATAAATAAAATAAATAAAATAAAAAAAATAAAAAATAAAAAATAAAAAATAAAAATAAAAAAAATAAAAAATAAAAAATAAAAAAAATATTAAAAATATTAAAAATATTAAAAATATTAAATAAAATATATAAAATATATAAAATAATAAAAAATAAAATATAAAAATAATATAATAATAAAAATTGATCATAATAAAATTATATAAAAAAATGATTTAAATATTAATAATATTAATAGCATAACATACCAATTAGTTATAAATGTCTGATACAACAGCACAAGATTCAACTACAACTACTACTGTAGATAATAAGGCACCTAATGTTGATGTTGATAAATTAACTAAAATAGCTGATCAATTAATTCATAAAATGAAAAATGAAACATTGCTTACCGTAGTAAATATTTTATTTGATAATATTAATCATCAACATGTTGATAAACTCACAGATTTTACTGATATCAATAGGGATTTTTTAATTTCAGATGAAAATACTAAAACTTTTATTGCTCTTGAAAAAGCTATTTATCGCGTATTCGATAAATCACAAACATTCTATAATAAGAAATCAAAGAAATATGTTATCAATTCCCTTAAATCATTAGTTAAACAACTGAATCTAAAAATAGAATATGAAACAAAAGATCTATCAACTACAGTTGATGGAACTGTACAAAAAAAAGTTCAATATTTATATTCCATAAAACCACTATAAAATATATAATTCATATTATTTTCATTAAAAATATTAATAAAAAATATTAAATAAAAAATATTAAATAAATATTAAATAAATATTAAATTAAAAATATACATACATCTAGATCCTGGAATATTTGAATTAAATTCCATTTCTATACAGCTTCTATTATGTATCTTATTATTATTAGGATAAAATTATTATCTCTAATTCTGATTGAGTCTATCTAAAAAAAATTGATAAAAAATTAAATCGTTGAAAACGTACAGATAGAACAAATAAAATGGTGCGAATCGTGTTCATGGATTACAATTTAGATACATATGTACAGGTTATACAAACATTAGATATGCGACTTACATATACTATTGTAACTGATGCCAGAGAAAAGATTGAGATGCAATTCCCTGTTGGTAATAATAACATTTTAAGGTTAATTTGGGTAGTTGGTGTTATTGATCCAACTTGAAAAATTTATGGATCCAAATATTTATCTGTTTCTGATGTTAAAATGGAGATGGATCCATCTGCTATTGGGTTTTTAGCATCACAAAATGAAGTATTTATTCCTAGAGCTTTTTCGTTTTCAGTTGGTAATCGTAGGATTCAGATTGCTATGGGTAATTGGGAAAAGTTTCTGAATGGAGTAGAATATACACCATACTAATAAATAATTTATATTTTTTAATTTAATTTTAATTTATTCTTTGTTAATAAATATAATAAATATTATTATATTTATCATATAAATATATAATGACATGCTTTCAATTTAAAAATTGAAAAATTTAATAATTATTTGATATTATATTTTTATAATAATTAATGAGATCTATTAAATTTTTTAAATCTTCAGAACAATATCTATCTGCCATTCAATCATCAACTAGATGTATTTCTACAATTAACAATATACAATATAAACATAAACCAAATGCAAATAGAATAAATAAAAAAGAACCTGAAATTACCATCTATATTAAAGGATTCCTATCTAAAAATGAAAAACCAAGCAATTTTGATAAATGGCAACTTACTCATCATAAATTAGTTTTTAAGCATAATTGGAATGAAAAATTTATTGGATGGCAATGGGATTGTGGTGAAGTACAAATACCATTACCTTTTTTATCAGGTTCTAATTTATTATATGCGATATATAATCATACTAGAATTCTAAGGTTAAATCCTATAACTTTAATTTCAACACTAGGCATTGATGCTAGTATTTTTACCGCAATGGTAGCTTATCAATATTTCTTAGTTGAAAAAAATATTCATATGATGGCTCCTAAACTGGCTTTAGATCTAATTGCTTATTCCAAAAAATATGAAAATGTTAGAATTGTTTCACATTCATTGGGTTGTAAATTATTATTAAATGCCTTACCATATATCCCCGCTAAACATAAACCCAGAAATATACATATGTGTGCACCAGCTTTTACAGAATCAGATTATGGTCATCTTCTAAATGATTCTTCAAAACATCAAACATATATCTATTATACATTAAATGATGCCGTATTATCAACTTTATTACAAATGACCAAAAATAAAAATCCCGTTGGTGCATATGGTCTTTCCAATAATTATCAAAAAGTTCAAACCATTGATGTTTCTAAACATTTTAATGATGAATGGATCATTCACAATAATTATCATAAGGTTGCCCATAAATTTATTGTAAATGATAATAATCCTCCCTTGCCAATAAAGTCTCCAAGAGATGATATTCAATAATAAAAATTGGGTTTTAATTTATAATTTTTAAATTTTGGATGAAATATATATAAATTAAAACATATATAAATCAAAAAAAATGAATATTATTATAAATTTTAAGAATTTCATTTTATTGATTAATTATAGTTAATAAATTTATAAAATAATTAGATAAAAATGCTGGGACTTATAGCAAAAAAGAAAATTAATATGATTAATATGAATACTGGTTTTACTGATGCCAAAGTTGCATTATCATCAGAAAAATTTATGGATGTTCATATGGCAGTTCTAGCCAGATTTGAATATTTTAAAATGCTTTATGAAAGAAACAATTTCCAAAATTTACCAATAGAAAAAAGAATATTTACTTTTCCAGAATATTCGGAAATAATTATTAAAAAAGTTATTGAATTGATTTATTACGAAAATCCAATTATAGAAGATATTGAAACTTATAGAGAACTTCGTAAATTAGCGGATTTCCTAAATTTATTAAATGATAATTTTATTGAATATTATATTATAATACAAACTAAAATATTCAAATGTGAATGGGAATTATATGAACTTGGAGGACGACAAAATATTTATATTATTGTTGATAGAAAAGCTGATACATATAAAATGATAAATGAAACAACCTGCACCGAATTAATAACCATTAAAAATGATACTGATTTTTTAACAGAAATTAATAAATTATTAAGTATTAAACTGAGTCAAACCAATAGAAATGTTAACTTAATGAGTACCATAAACATCATTTTATCTATAAGACGCATATTATTTCATGATAATTTTCATGGAATTTATCATAGCATTCAATCATATATCATATCTTATATGACTAAATATGGATATAGTGGAACTGGAACCACATCACAAAAAGAATCAACTAAAATATGTAAATGCAATGTATGTTGCAAATATAGTTTTCATATACCACAATCAACTATTGGTATGGAACTTTTTACAAATATTTTAACTAATTCTGTATTCAAAATCGGAATTAATGATGAAAAAATAAATAACTATATCACAAAGTTAACTGATGATATTAATCAAAGATCTACCAAAAAAAAATCTATTCCAAAACCTAAAGGTGCTAAAAAAGTTCCCAGGAAAGCATATGTTCCAGATTCAGATTCTGGAACCACTGAAGAAGAAGATGAAGATGATGCCATTGAAGAAGAAATGGATGAATTTGATGATGATGAAGAAGATATGTAGAGCAAAGTAATTATTTAATTTTTTTAAAAAATTATTACTATAATTTCTTTGTTTTAACCACGCGTCCAAACTGTACCACTATAATTATAATAAGTTCCTTCATATGGCAAATTACCTTCAGGATTATATTTATATTGTTCTGTTGGATAATCTCCTTTCCATGAATGAAATTCAATACTTGTCTTTTGCGAATATTTTAGATTAATTGAATATAATGGCCAATAACCTGTTCCCATTAAAGTTCCATCGCTATATCTTTGTAATATCGGTGAATAAGGAATCCAATAGACTTCACGCTGATACCTATTATCCGGTGCCCAATTAGCACATTGCAATAAATAACTTCTTTCTGGATTTGAATGCGGATATCCATCAAATCTAGCTTCTATTTCTAGAATAATGTATTTATGAATAACTTCTTCAGATGCATCCTTCGGTAAATTTGTAATATCAACAGAATAAGGCATTAGTATTTCTAAGCTTATAACAAGCTATCAAAAAAATTTTATCATTTTTTTTGATTTCAAAAAATTTAAATAGTTTTATTTCCAATATGATTAAAACATATATTATATGTGCAAAAATATATTTTGTTTTTCTTTCATTTGTTTAAGCAGATTATTTGATACAAATATTGCTAAATTAATTCTTTATCATTTGGATGATGAATGGGAAAAATACTGGCGTATAATTGACTTTAAATATTTTAGACGTCAAATTGGTCCATTTACACCACAATTTAGTACTATTCCAAGTAAATTTGGCTCGGCTAGGCAACCATTAGCACAATTAGCTGAATTATATAATGTTATTGGCGGTTCTTCAAATTTGTTTTGGCTGATTCCAAAACCACAAAACAGAAATGGGTGGATTGATTTTGCTACATGTAATTGTTTTAAATTACATTATCCCGCAATTGCTTCCATTTGTACAACCGAAGGCGATGAATTATATGGCTATGTTAAAATTACAAATTATAATAAAATATATACATCTCTTTACGATTTTATTCTAGATTGGATTGAACTAAATGAAGATATGCCTGTACATTTTTGCAATTTATTTGTGCAATACTTATATGATTCAGATAACTCAGATGATACATTTGATTAATATAATCATAATAAAATCATCATAGACGTATCAATATCTAAATTTTTCATATTAAATATTATATTAAATATTATATTAAATATAAAAAATATTTTTTATTTTTTATTTTTTATTTTTATTTATTTTATTTTTTATTTTAATTTATTTTATTATTTATTTTTTTTTTTTTTATTTTTCATTTTTTATTTTTTTATATTTTTTATTTTTTTATTTTTTTATTTTATTTTTTAGTTGATAAATAAAAATTCAATATTTTAATAAATATACAATATCCTCAGTATTATCTTTAAATCTTTTGGAATAAACACCATTATCATGAATGATCAATTTACAATTACTGGTAATTGTGCATGATTTAATTATATTATCCCTTATTTCTACATATTCATCAGCATCTACACAATACTGATTATTCGAATAACTCCCAAAACCATCATGAGTTCTTGATATCCATCCATGTGTACCTACACATTGTTTATTTTTATCTTTGTTCATATTTAATTATGAGTTATAATTATATGAAATTAATTAAATAAATCATTTTTTATATGATATGCAAAGTATATAACAATGATGTTTGGTTAAGAATTTTATTATAATCGTAATTATAGATTAAAATAAATAGATGGTTTATTATTTTAGTTTTTATAAATGAAAATTTAATCATTTAATTATAAAATTTAATTAATTCAATTATGAATAATAATAACAATTTTCAATAAATATATTAAGTATTGAAAAATAATCGATATATGCTCTATTTTCTTAACCGAAATCATTGATATATATATAATTATTTTTGTTTGTATTTTCATTTAGCTTAGTTTAATAGTATTATAAAATTCCATAATATCTAATGGAATTACAACATTTGTAGTAGCTCGAATATGATCAATTGTTGCAACGAATCCGCCAGCATCAATTGCATAGGTATCTTCCAATACTGAAAAACCTTTCCATTTAGAATATGGTTGAACAGCACCAATATCAAATGATAGGTTCCATCCCCTTTCACCATTTTTTAAATCTCGTAACGTAATATTGATAACTTTTTCAGAAATCGAATAACAGATACCCCAATTCCACCAAAATGTGCTATTTGTTTGCATTATATATGATTTATAATTTTTAAAATTTATAACACTATTTTAATCAAATTTTTTTAGATAACATAATAAACCATAGTTAAACTATTGTTTACTAAAACACTGTGCATCAGCCCTATTATCCGATGGAGGAGTCTGTATACCGTCCCCCCTTAAGAGTTTACTCGAAAAGGGTGGATCGAATTTTTTTTAGTGGATGGGTTGGGGATTCCCCTACCGGAACAAAAATTTTGATAATTTTTCACACAAGCTATTATAGTAAAATTTATCAATCTTTTTAAATTTTTTAAATATAATAATTATAAATATAAATTTATAATTATATTTAAAAAAATGAATATCTTTAATATAAATATATTAGAATATTAAAAATATTTAATGACTTTTCAAAATCTACCATACGATTATATTATTAAATTATTACTGATTGGTAATAGTGGTGTTGGTAAAAGTAGTATATTACTTAAATTTTCTGAAGATGATTTTACTTCTAGCTTTATCACCACAATTGGTATTGATTTTAGAATTCGTACAATTACTATTGATGGTAAGAAATATAAATTACAAATTTGGGATACCGCTGGTCACGAACGATTTCGTACGCTCACTACTGCATATTTCCGTAGTGCTAATGGTATTTTATTAGTATATGATATAACTAATGAAAAATCATTTAATGATGTTAGAAATTGGATTAATAATATTAAGAACCATACCACTTCTGATATTAAAATTTTACTAATTGGTAATAAATGTGATATACTAGATAATAAAATCATTTCTACCGAACAAGGTCAACTCTTAGCTGATGAATATGATATTCCATTTCTAGAAACTTCTGCTAAGAATTCTATTAATATCGAAAATGCATTTATATCATTAGTTAAAGACATCAGAGATGGTTTTTCAAAGAAAGATATAGTTTATTATCCTAGATTTGATAGTAATCTCCATCCATCAACAAAAAATAAAAATTGTTGCAATATTATTTAGAAATTATTGGTTTATATGAGAGCTAGATGAAGTGGGTTGCGTAGATTATATTCAAATAAATCAGATGGTAACATATGTTACTAACACTAAAGTTAACTAAAGGTAACAAAATAATTTAAGTTAACTAAAAATAACATTTTATTGGTATTTATTATAAAAAAAAAATCAATTCATTCATCTATTGGTTTACTATCTGGTAAACGTTCAACCAAGATTGTTTCTAAATGTGAAGTCAGTGTAGCTAGACGCTGTTGCATATCAGCAATCGCAGCTGTATTGTTAGAAGTAATTTCAATCAAATCATGTAGTTTAATTAATATTATATCGTGTATACAGTCATGATCAATGTTTAAGTAAGGGAAACATACGAACTGTTGCTCAAATTCTGGATCGCGTTCCGATTTCCATCGTAGGCGTGTACCTCGGTGGGTATCTAATTTGTATTTGTCATCTGACCACGTACACATATATATTTCAGATAATAAGATTGTATCCCCATCATTTACTTTCAGTTTATGCTGTGTCTTCGAACCTATTTTCGATTCAAAATAAGTTACCTTAGGTGGTAGACGTATTTTAACGTTGAATTTTTCGTTGAATTTTTCGTTCATGACAAGTTAATGATAATATGTTATTAAATAATTAAACAATATTAATTTTCAATTATCATATTCAATTTTTATAAAATTAAAAAACAGAGTATAAATAAATTAAAAATAATCATATCAACTGATACATTAGAAGATATATTAGTTGATATGATTATTTTGTTCCATTTATTATTATTATTATTATAGAATAAGTATATTATTTATGTGGTATAATTGCAGATCAAATTTGATATTTATCTTATTTATTTGCATTATACATTTATAATTTGACTTTCATAATAACAAAGTCAAATAAAATATCTATTTATTGATACTGGTTTATGATCTTATTCATGCATAGGAATAGCATTGGATGGTATTGTACTTTTCTCCCATACGATATTTTCATTTTTATGAGTTTTTTTTGCTATATTTTTAACAGTAAGTGGTATTTTTTTATATTTTTCAGGTAAAGTCTCTAAAAACTGTGTTAATTCGGAATTTGTGTTAAATGTGAAAGAAACATTCCATACCCATTCATGACACAATTCTTCTTCCATAGAATCTCTGCAATTTTTACAAACCTTACTGTTACATATTGGACAGCAATATGATAGTAGAGCTAATTCGCTATTACAAAATTTACACTGTTTGTTAGTCATGTGTGATATTGGTGAATAATAATTAAAAATTAAAAAATAAATCAATTTTTTTGATATGATAAAAAATTGATTATAGAGTTCCTATTCCATATTTTCATTAGAGGTTTGTATAAATTTTAATATTTTGATATTATATAGATATTTATAATAATGAAAACATGTCGTGGAATTACCATTGAAGGACAAAAATGTAAAAGAATGCAAAATAATACATGTTATTGTTATCAACATGAACCTATACATAAACAGATCAATAACAAAAATAAATGGCAAATGTTTTCTGAAAAAGATAGACAGGATATAATGAAAAATTATAATGATATTGTTAAAAGTAACCGCAAATGTATGGATTATCCTTATGAAAAAGTAAAAAAAGCATCAAGTGGTATACATATTAGTAATGAAACAAAAAATCAGGAGACATTATGTGAATATATAATGAATGCTTATAAAAATAACACTGAACCAATTGTTCACGAAGATTCATTAACATCTTGGGTTACAGAAGCAATTGAAAAAAAATATACACTCACCGTAGGTGATATTTTAAAAATGAAACCTGGTGAGAAATTAAATGTAATCCTATTTGATAGAAATGTGGGCGATTATAATCATGGCTCAAAAAAAGGTACCTCATTTGATCCATTAGATAAAGGTTTTAGTTATGGTATTTATGTACATAAATCAGGTTTAACTGGGAAATTGCATGAAATTAAAAGTGGTGTTACACTTGATCCCTTTGAATGGGAAATAAACTTGGAACCCCTTGGAATAAATATGTTTTGGGGACCAATACCAAAAAATATATCATGGAAGAATCTTGATCCAAATATAGCAATTGGGTGGAGAGGTCCTGCAATGAAAATAGAAAAAGCTAAAAACTTACCTAATCATTATATCCATTATGATACATGGTGGGATGATTATTCTCCTAACAGATATTCAAATCTATCATTATTATAAATATAATCATATTAAGACCATATTTAGAAATTATCTGAGAAAACAAGATATATGATTATCTTAGAAAAATTGATAATAATAAAATAATAATCTTTATTATTATTCAGGATGGAAGTTGAGGATTTATTAGAAACATTAGATGTTATTGCGGAAGTAGCAGTCCGCAATGCTCTAAATTTGGGGAAACCGTTCCTACCAGAATCCCTCCAAGTTAAATATGATGGAACTCTGTTATCTGACATTTGTCAGAAGTGTGGGCGGCAACTTGTAACGCCTATTAACTGTACTTCAATAAGGTTTAACTGTGTCGTACATCACATAAAAGGCATCCCTAGGGGACCTAGGAGTTTGGGTTCGCGCGATCCTAAACGCATATTAATACTATATTGGAGGGAAACAAATACTCCAAATGAAGTTCGTAGTATGAAGGTGCAGCTTACAGCAAACCGATCGAAGGCTAGGCGTCTAAACAGACTAGCGAAACTTACTAATTAATATAAAATAATAATATAACATAATATAGCATACATTTTTTAGCCCAATATCGGGCATCTTTGGTTAAAAATTTGGATTATTATTGGATTATTATATATTATATTTAAATTTATATCTATGCTTTAATTAAATATATAAATATTTATTTACATTTATTATTTTTAATTTATAGTTTTAAATATATAGCGATGTTTGGCGGAGGATCATGTAGCTTATGCAAATCACTACATACAAGTAAAATAAACTGCCCTTTAAATCCATTTGCAATTAATCCTAGTTTTTCTAAACATCCGCTTGCAAAAAATATAATGGAAGAACAAGAAAAACAACTGGATAAAATATTAGTTGATAAACAACCAGAAAATATAATTAAATCCACTAAAATAAAAACATCAGCTAAACGCTCAACCGGCCCATATCAAAATTATACACATACTAATAAAATGCCTATCTACTTTGGTAAACTACCTTCATTCATATTTTCAGATGAAAGTATTAATCTTGAATTTAAAACACCAAGTGTTAATCCAGGTTTTGCACTTAGATTTAACTTGGATGATCTTCTTCAAAGAATTAAAAAAAATCAAAATAAAGAGGTTGAACTCCAAAATTTTATAAAATCTAATATGCAACAATTGGATGATAAATTTATTGATAATGTTTTACCATATATGATCGATCTATATTTTGTTAAATATGGAATCTGTTTTTTTAATTCTGGTTCTGATAATGATTCAGATGACGATACTTATCAACTAATTCTCGGTGTAAGTGATAATGGATATCCTTTTGGAATTCCTATTAAAGTTATCAATAATAATTATACCAGTATATACAAAAAAATTAATGATCATATTAAAAAATTATATGATCAATTTGAAGCACATATCGGATATATTAAAAAATCAGAATATATTGTTGGTGCTAATATAAATACAGAATATGATCTCAAATTTAAAAAATTATTAAATCATATTAAAAATCTTTACTTAAATAATATTCAAATAGAATTAATCGAAATACCACTTTATTGGAACATATTATCCCCAGAAATATTAGTTGATCAGAAAATAAATAATGCCTATAAATATTATAAATCTATTCTTATACAAAATGACCGATATGATAAAGCTAAAGAAGCATTTTATAATACATTACATCGAGCTAATTTAATGAAAGATTGCAAAAGATTACTTAAAAATAAAACTTTTAAAGAACTTCTTAATACTAGATTAATTACTGAACTTGATACAAATAAAGAAATGTATATAACCTTAGATACTGCACTAAGAACTATGAGCTATCAAGATTTCAGAAATACATTAATAAATACATTTGGAGAAAAATATAATGATGCTCTTAAAAAAATTATAACCAGTTTAGATAAACGAAGTATCAGTGCAGATAGTGATATTATTGAACAGTTTTTATCATGTGATGATTTAGATATATTTTTAAATACAGTTTTGGTAAGTTGTGCAAAGTTTCCAGCAGATCTTACTAAAAGTTTTCAAAGATTAGATAAACTTGGTAAAATCGATAAAATTAATAAATATAAACATTATGAACATAGAAGATTCGATGATTTAGTAGTATATATTACCGAAGCTAAACCCGATTATAAAAGATTTATCGTTAAAATCAAATTCCCTTCTAAAAAAACAATTATGAATCTCGTTGATATGCAGAAGATTTTTACACACTTGGAAAATATAAAAAGAAACCCATCATCATCTATCGAATTAGAGAAAACTGATTATGAAAAATTAATAAGTCATGAATATGATGAGGAATTATTAAATGATGTTATCATGGTTCATAATGATAATAATGTTAAAAAAGTTTATGTTAGAAGCGATGAACGACGACCTGAGTGTTTGGAAGGATATGTTGGAAATACATAATAATATAATTATTATTTTTATTAAATATGAAGTTCACCTAAATCCTCCTCCAAATTATCATCGTATGGTTCATCTAATTTACATATTTCATTTCCTAAAACATCATTATGGTCTATACGTACATAATTTATAGTTTTTATACATTTATCACATATATAGTCTCCCATATTAAACATCATGGATACTTCTAAATCTGAATAAATAAGTTTATATTCTGATGATAGTTCATCAATAAATGTAGTATTTGATGTAAATTTACCCCAATGCAATTTTAATATACTCGATAACCATACGGTATTGCAATTAGAACATTTACAATCATACATTTAAATATTAATAAATTAAATTAATAATCTCTTGAAAAATAATTAATCCAAATCGTAATTAATATAATCAATTTTTATATTTATTTGATAAATATAAACCTATCAAATAAATATAAAAAATGATTATTTTATATTTTTATATAATTTGTTATTTTATATATTATAATTATTAAATTATATCCATAATTAGATTTTTATATTATAATATTATGATAAATACTCTTATTCATGATGATAATAATACAGATAATAATGATATTTCATATATAGTAGATAATGATAGTAATATTGGTATAAAAGCATTAAGTATATTATTAACACATGATTATATACAATCATCATCAGTTATAGCTCTTAGTTGTAAAATTCTTTATAATAAACATAAGCATAATAATAAACCTATACAAATAGTATTTACTGAAGCTAGAGAAAATGCCAAATTATGTTCAGAATTAGGATTATCTGATAAAGTAATCAAATTTTTACAACTAACCGACCATAATCTCCTTGAAAAAGCTGATGATAAAGATCATCATTGGATATATAATACTATTGAAGATATATTGCGCGAGGGTAATCTTAGTATTTTACAATGTCTTCATAAATATTATAATGTTCCTTGTTTCAGTGGTCGACCTTCTGGTTTATCATATAAAGCTGATATGATGATGCATAGTGTTGCTCAATATGGTCATCTTCATATACTAAAATGGGCACACAATACACATGATCTCATATTATGGCCAGGTCTATATCATGCAGCACAAGAAGGTGCTCAATTAAATATTATGAAGTGGTTATATAAAAAAAAAGTAGTATGGCCTTCATCATTATCTGGTGCTTGGACTATACGCGGAGCTATTAAACATAATAATATGAGTGTTCTAGAATGGGCATTGAAAAAACATTTACGATTAGATTATGGATGCGCTGCTGCAATTGAATTAGGTAATGTTGAAATGTGCAAATATCTTTTAGATCATGGTTATCGACTTAATGAAGATTGTACTAGAGCGGCCGCTTGGAATAATCATTTGGATATACTTAAATGGCTTCGATCACTTAATTGCCCATGGAATTCAGATATTTATAGCTATGGATGGAAATATTTAGATATTGTTCAATGGGCCACCGAACAAGGTTGTCCTTTACCTGAACCTAAGACTTTTAGTTATGATCAATTATATAAAGATATATTATCAAGTAATTCACTCCCTGCCGTTCAATGGCTAGTTAATACACTTGGACCCCCTACCACTCAACAAATTAAAAATGCCAAAGTATCTAATGAAAATATAATTAAATGGTTAAAAATTAATTAATCATAATATATACCCTTATACAAACAATATTAAATTATTTCAATTCATTTTGAAAAAATTCAATCCAGCTATCAAATATTTTTTCACAGTTTTCTTGACTACTTTGAGATAATTCCATCATATTTGTTATGATTGTATTATAATCTATTGGATGGTTTTTGAATTCATTTAATTTTGCCAGACATGTATTTGCATAGCTCGTATTTGCTTTACTACCAATGGTTTTAATAGGATATGATCTCATCATATAATCATATATGGTGATTGCTATTATTGCATTATTTTTTTGTGATTTACCATGCTGCCCACATAAATTAAGTAACCATCCAATATTTTTAATCCATTTTGATTTATTAACATCTGGACTATTACTATTAGATTCTATATTAAACCTAGTAATATTGTATTGCGGTTTTGATAATGAAGGATATTCTGGTGATAATAATGCTGCTAGTATTGGAAAAGTTTCTAATTCACTGGATTTAATAAATGTTCCATTAAAATTATATTTAACTTCAGATGAATCTTCTGCAATAACATTATTTAGTGGATTTTCTTGCCAAGTTTGATTACTTTTTTCTATTTTCATTTGATACTCATATGGGGTATTCTTAAATGATTCAATGATATTCATTACAAAATTTACCCCATAAATCCATCCTGGACTTGAAGCAATCTTAACTAAATAATAATTATCATGTTTAGTTAAATATAATAAAAACATTCCTTCACCGCATTCAGGATGAACAAGAAATTCATTTGGATCTTGGGCATCTGATAATGAATATTCCTTAAAAGTATTATCTTTCATGTAATCCTTGTTTTCTAAATATCTAATTATAACATCTTTAGTATTTTTCTCTGAAGAAACAACTATTTTAATCAGTTTTCCATCAGCTTGTGATACAGCTACAGCATTTGAATATTGTTCCATTTATGTATGTATCTATTAAAATTAATATTTTTATAAATATATTAATACCATTAATAAAATTATTAAATTATTCAATTTTTTTACATATTTATATCATAATATATCATAATATATCAATATATATAATGATAATAATATTTTAATCCAATTTCTATTCATTTAGATTAATTTATATGATTTGATAAATGGTATACCAATGTTAATATTATAATTAATATTACCATGATACTTATTGTATTAAATGAATTTAATTTCATTTTTCGCGCTGTTAATAATACAACCAATACAATTATTAATACATACACTATATGCGGTAATCCCAATGTATATAATATATGATCTACAAATCTAAATGGTTTTAATAATAATGGTACATGTTGTGGGATAACTGTATTCATATTAGAAATTAAATCAGCTGCTTTACGTCCACTTTCTACCGCTGCTTCCATACTATACAAATCAGTATTAGTCTTCGTATGTGCACCAGCTATATAAATTTCAGGATATGATGTTCGTGCTGATGGTAAATAAGGCTGATTTCTTGTATTATTTACCCATTTTGGTTGTTCTGGATCACTAACTAATGGTACTTTTGGTGGAAATATCCAAGTTGGCCATACCTCTATTTCCATAGGAAATGTTGATAGTGATCTACCATTATTGTTTTCTTTTATGATTTTATCTAATCCCTTTGATTTTAAGAACTGATACCGAACCTCTTCTATAAATTGCTCTTTTGTTACCGCCTTATATGGTAAACCAAATAATTTACCTGGAACTGAATCAACTGTAGTGGTTCCACTCCATAATGATTTAACACCTTGTCCTAGATCTTCAAAGAATGTTTGCGAATAAAATGTTATATCATATTCAGAATCAACTAAAATTATAGCCATGTCCTTCGGAATAACTATTTTTTCAGGAAATATAATTCGGAAAGATATTTGTCGATGACCTGGATCATTTACTAATTCTGGAAATAAACCCAATTGCGAATCTTCTAATAATATTGGTGTCCTATTCAATATATCATTTGTAATATAAGGATTTGTGGCAAGAACATAATAATCCGCCTGAATAAAGTAATTATTATCATTTGTATGTATATTAGCTCCTATTATTTTATTATCTAATATCACAAATTTATATAACTCTTCATTAAAACGAAATTCAACTCCTTGTGATTGCAATTGTTTAACCCATGGATTAAACCAAATTTCATTTATTGGTTCTACACATATTAACCATTTATCTGCATTACCTTGCCAAAATTCTTCATGCTTATCTGTTTGTGGATGATAATATGGCGATGGTGGTCCCGGAAATAAATTCCTGCGAAAAAATAAACCCGTTTGATGCATCGATACTTTTCCACTATCTGATCCAACCCACGGCCCTAAAACTTGGGATGCAACATGTGCACCACGAGCTGATAGTGTTTTATTAAATTGATCTGATGCTTTTTGTTTGGCATATTCCGTTCGACTTCTGATATCAGATGCACTCCATGTTTTTAAGGCTAACCATCCCATTCTCATCATATCTAATGGACCAAATTTATATTTTTCTTCATTTCCTATAAAATCAAAACTTTCTATTGGCTTTAATTCATCATATACAGTCTTATTCCACTCAGTTTTAATTTCTTTCATAACGGAAAATGTATTTTTATACCATGCACCAAAACCACGATATGAATATTCCGTTGGCAATCCTGTAGCGTATCTTTCACTTCGAGCTAAACCGCCTGGAATTGGTAATTTTTCTATAACTATAACATTATATCCACGCTGATTTAAATAATGAGCAGCAGATAATCCAGCAATACCAGCCCCAAATACTATAACACGTTTTTGATTATTATTAATAATATTAAAATTTGTATTAGATCTATTATCTATATAGTTATTTACAATTTTATTCATATATTTTAAATCAATAAATAAATTATAATTCGAATATTTATCTAAAAATTGAAATTATTATTTATCTTTTGTATATATGATAATTATATAATTATAATTATCATAATAAATGAGTTTATTAGGACCTAAATCAGTATTATTTAATAATTTTAACGGGAATAATAGCATATATATAGTTAAATATTTAGATGATAATGAATCTAAAATTATTGGGGCTACATTTTCTTATGAAACTGCAAGACAATTTTGTGGTTTAAGCTGTATCATAGAATCTATTCCCATCTTAACATCTACGTATGATATTCCTGCAAAGAAATCTAATGATATAAGCTATAATGAATGGAATTTTGGTGGACCAAATACCGTTAAAACACATGATCCTACAATCGAAAAAACATTATTTCTTAACCCAAATTTTAATATTAATCCATCTGATACTGAATGGGATAATTAAAAATATTTTATATATTAAAAAATAAAAAAATAAAAAATAAAAAATAAAAAAAAATAATAATAAAAAATAAAAAAATAAAAAAATAAAAAAATAAAAAAATAAAAAATAAAAAAATAAAAAATAAATAAAAAATAAAAAATAAAAAATAAAAAATAAAAAATAAAAAAATAAAATAAAAATATATTTTATATACATAATTTTTATATATAAAATAAAAAAAACAAATAAATAAATAATTAATTTATTTTATTCTGGAATTATGTAGTAAAAATCTTAAGCAATTATAATTTATATGTAATTGATAAAATGACCCCCCATGACCAGTAGGTTGAGCTCCAAATTTTGGCTTTGGTCCAAAGGGAAATTTCCCTTTGGAACAAAGGGAAAAATATAAAAATGAAAATAAAAAATATTTTTTCATTATCAATCTTAGTTCTTTTAGATATTTTGAAAAGTTCCCAGAAATTAATGAAAAATTATCGTTAGAAGAGTTGGGTTGTATCAATCTTTATAATATTATTGAATAATAATCTGCTCTCGGTCGAGTCGTGACTGGGGATAATCTATGATACTATAGGATACAATCAAACCAATCCAAGATGTTATACTGCGCGCGCAGAGACTAAAACGTAAAATAGAAAGATTGCCTAATTAATTATCATATAAATATAATTCATTTATTTATATTTATATTTATTATTTATACTAATTATTTAAATTGTTAGTATGCAGTGCGCAATACTTACTTGTGCTATTATTAAAAATATAATCTACGCATCGTGAAATTAATCATCAAATAGCCCAAATGCTGATTAGAACTTATCCTAAATGGAATGATATGATCCATTAAATGTCCTAAATGGAATGATATGATCCATCAAATGTCCTAAATGGAATGATATGATCCATCAAATGTCCTAAATGGAATGATATGATCCATCAAATATCCTAAATGGAATGATATGATCCATCAAATATCCTAATAGATGATATGATCCATCAAATGTCCTAAATGGAATGATATGATCCATCAAATGTCCTAAATGGAATGATATAAACCATCAAATGTCCTAAATGGGATGATATGATCCATCAAATGTCCTAAATGGAATGATATGATCCATCAAATGTCCTAAATGGAAGAATAGCATCCATCAATTGTCCTAAATGGAATGATATGATCCATCAAATATCCTAAATAGATGATATGATCCATCAAATGTCCTAAATGGAATGATTTGATCCATCAAATGTCCTAAATGGAATGATATAATCCATCAAATGTCCTAAATGGAATGATATGATCCATCAAATGTCCTAAATGGAATGATATGATCCATCAAATATCCTAAATGGAATGATATAATCCATCAAATGTCCTAAATGGAATGATATGATCCATCAAATGTCCTAAATGGAATGATATGATCCATCAAATGTCCTAAATGGAATGATATAAACCATCAAATGTCCTAAATGGGATGATATGATCCATCAAATGTCCTAAATGGAATGATATGATCCATCAAATGTCCTAAATGGAAGAATAGCATCCATCAATTGTCCTAAATGGAATGATATGATCCATCAAATATCCTAAATAGATGATATGATCCATCAAATGTCCTAAATGGAATGATTTGATCCATCAAATGTCCTAAATGGAATGATATAATCCATCAAATGTCCTAAATGGAATGATATGATCCATCAAATGTCCTAAATGGAATGATATGATCCATCAAATATCCTAAATGGAATGATATAATCCATCAAATGTCCTAAATGGAATGATATGATATATGAACTTTTTCCTTTGTTTCAAAGAGGGAAATATAAAAATAAAAAGAAAAATAAGAAAAATCAAAGTGTATTTATTTTTATTTATTTATATTTATTTTTTTATTTATTTTTATTTATGTTTTATATATTCTCGAAGATAGATGGAATAATCAATATTAGTAGGATAGATATCAAGCCTACTACCACTATTAAAAAGCTTCGCTGCCTTTTGAAATTGAGGTTTATAGCCATCTTCTTCTACTCTTTTCCAAATAAGTTTAAGTATTGTACTGGGCAGAGATAGATCAGGATACTTACTATTACGAAACATCATAATAGCCTTACAAAACATATGATAGCAATGATGTTTTCCAGATGTTGAACTTTTGGAATTATTACTTAGCATATTAGAAACAAGAGTATGCAACTCTTGTTTTTTTGTAGGATCCTGGTGAACACTCTGATTTATTTCAGACTGATCGTAAAAATATCGTTCTGATTTAACATCTTCTAGTGGGATGATTTTCGTCTCGCCTGGTACATAAGTATCGACTTGTGCCCTAAGCTGGGCAAGAATGGTGTGAATATCCCTATTTTCATGGGTGGACATTAATCAAGTGCAAAAAACGTAACTAAGGATTTTTTAGATTATTGAATCATTTTTTCAAGATAATCATTGGCAGCAAATTTTGATATTATCATAATACTATACTTTATCATGATAATCAAAAAAAATAAAACTACGCAGGATTAATTTTAGCAACCATCATCGTAATTGTTTCCATCTTCACACATCCATTACAATAAGGATCAATTGCCAACTTATAGGTACCCTCTGCTTCACGGATAGATGGGTATATTGTACATTTAGCACACATTTTTTTTCCACATGCATTGCAACAGCATAAGTCATTTTCATGAATCAGACTATCACATGTAACACAATTATCATAATTTAATTTATCACAATCAGAACAATAAAACTCATCATGCTTCTTTTTATATTTCACATCTGATTTCCCTGCATGATAACATGTTTTACATGCCTGTATTTTATCACAATGATAGCATATTATCATCTTTTGTTTGCTACTTAATTCATTACAACATGGACACATTACTCCACAATTAAGACAATATATAACATTATTTATCGTTATAATACAATCTGTTTCACAATAATTTTTATAGCATCCTTCACACTTTTTAAGACATGCGCATTTTCTACATGTGACTTTATCACATTTATCACATTTAATATGATGGTGAAAACTACCAATTATTCCAATATTTGTTATACCATGCAATTCCGCTCCGCACTTATCACAGTTATATAAATTTTCTGCTTTACATTTATCATGTATCCATCCATTTTCACATAATGAATCAGCATGACTAGATCCACATCCACATTTTTTATTTTCTCGATTATATGAACCATTTTTGATCGTTATAAAATTATTGTTCCTTATAAATTCCATTTGGGTTGGACATAAAATACATTCGAAATCTGAATGGTTCCTGCAAAAATCAAACATTTTATCATTGGCTGTCTGTGTTAAACGTATTGTATAAATATATCTGTACGATAAATAATTTACTGAAGCATCATCATCATATATTGTTATTACACTATTCCCAAGATAATAAAACCTTTTTTTATCATATTTATGTTTATTACCAAATTCTTGTACAGCGATCATGAATGCCCCAGATGATAAATATGTCATATAATTCACAATATACTTGGATTTTATGATCTGGTAACCCGGATTATTCTCCCCTATATATTTACTGATCTCTGATATATGTTTCGCTATATCATTATTTATTTTTCTAATTAATATAATTTGATTTTTATCATATTTATCATATTCAATATCATATAAATCCATATCATTTTGCGCTAGTTCAAATATCATCTTCATGATATTTGGAGAAACTTCCATTATTGATGTAGTATGTTTGTTATTAATCTTATAACTAACAACAAGCAAACTTCTTATTATCAATTTTTTTGATAATCCAAATTATAATTCTAGAAATCATAAAAATTTTGATTCTATTTAATTCAGAATTCAGAAGTCTTACATTGGATTAGAGAAATTAAAATGTCTCATTATAATAAGAATCAAATAATGAAAATTGTTATTTTTTCGCCACCATTCTCAGGACATCTAAATGTTCTAAAATATTTAAAAGATTCTTTAGATAAATTAGGACATAATGTTAAATTAGTTATTACCGGATGGACTGATATCGTTCCCAATATAGATCCCTCAGATGCAAATATTATTCAATTATCTGGTGAAGATCAATCAATAGTAAATAATACTCCTATTAATAAGGTTAATAGTTCATGTCCGATGACATTTACACTTAATAGAGTATATAATTTAACTGATAAATGCTTACATATTTGCCAAGATTTTAATCCACATTTAATCATTTATGATTTTTTCTCATTAGAAGGATATATATGTGGAAAAAATTTATCTATCCCAGCTTTCTGCTCTATTCCTGCTATGATAGGACCATATCAACGTAATAATGATTTTTTCTTATCTAAATTAAAAGATCCTGCTAATCAGGAACTATTCGATAAAATTCATGCGAAATATGGGATTAATTTACAATTAGAAAATATACAACAAGTTTCTGATGGAATATTAATTCCAAATGATCTTAATATTTTATGGTCATATCAAAAAATAGTTAGCTGCGATGATTATACTAAGCATAGAAATCTTAAAGAACAGAATTTTATTATATTAGGTCCCAGAAAAGATATTCCTCAACCAAATAAGGAAATTCAAGATATTATTAACAAATATCATAAAAAGAAAGCATTACAACAACCCAAACCTATTTCTAAATCTCCAGCATATGGTATTAATATTATTCACAATAATCCTATTCAAAAACCACACCATGATGATTTACCACATAAATCTCTAAAAATTATTTATATTTCATTAGGAACTGTGGTGACTCAAAATCTATGGAATCATAATCCAATAGTTAGACCTTTTGTGATTGACCTATTTAATTATTTTATCAAACTATTTAATGATAAGGATAAATATGATGTTGTTGTGGCTACCGGCAATAATCCAGATTTGAATATGTTAGAATGGCCTAGCAATTTTACTATTTACCAAAATGTTGATCAATTAAAAATACTATCTAAAACTACTCTTTTTATAACTCATTGTGGCGGTAATAGTTTTAATGAAGCATTGGCACATGAAGTTCCTATGATTGGCATCCCTTTCTTCGGTGATCAACATCTGATTGGTCATAAAATAAATAAACTTGGTTTAGGTATTGCATTTTTACATGATGATAATGATAAATATATTGGTACTAATAATAACCTTTTTTACCGACCTTCCCTAACTTTTGAATCCATTACATTAGCTATTTCAAACATTGAACAAAATTATCAAGACTTCTTAAATAGAATTAAAAGCATCAAAGATTCAACAGTTTCTTCCATTGATACAGTAATTATGACTTATTATAATTATCCTTTAACATGGAAAAATGGTGATCTATTATATGGCACCAATCAAGATCGTCTTAGTTTAATCAAATATCTTAAGGCAGATAATGATTTTAGGATCTGTAAATATTTACCTTTTTCTAAACTTTTCTATGATAAATGGGATGCTCTCTTATTACCTAGAATAGTGGATATCTATAATGATGCATTCTTAGATGCTAATTGTTATCCCATTGAATCAAGTTCACGGTTTACACAATATAGTGCAAATTTAAAAGAATATCGAGCTTGGTTATTGGATCATAAAGAATTTATAGCGCCTGTTACTAATTTCCTAGATATAACTGATGATATTCGTGATGAAGTTATTTGGAATATTTGTTTAGGTGGTATCGAGTTTTTTACACAAATTAAAGGCTATCATATACATTTCATCCTTGAAAAATATTCTAAGGTTAATAAAGCAACTACTCTCGAATTACAATATATTATGAAACATTGGGATCGACTAAAATCTAAAATTAGTTTCTATCATCTCGATACCAAATTCGGTATCTTCGCCAAAATCCCCATAACACATCATTATATGAAAAAGATTTTCGCTTAAATTATGAAAATATATTTTAAATAATGATATCTTTAAAAATTTGAATTATTTATAAATAATTTTTTTATGAATAATTCTAAAAATGTCTGAGATCATTTGTAATGTTACAGGATGCATTAATCCTGTATTAAAAGATCACGATCAATGTCACAGCCATCATTATCAATGTACATATACAAATTGCCAAAAACCCCGTGTTTGGGAAAATAAAAACTATGGAAGTCTCTGTAAAGAGCACTCATGTAATGAATATAAGTGTGCAAATCGTGGTATAACCAAATGTAATATTCACTTATGCGATCTAATAGATTGTTTTAGTGAAAGAAGCTTTAAACGTAATTATTGTTCTAACCATAACTGTATGGCATCTGGTTGTATGAACCAAAGAATAATGAATATGGAATCATGCAATATACATAATTGTCAGATCGATGGATGTCCTAATGTAGTGCGATCATTTTGGTCATCATTAACTGGCGATGCATATAATAACTATTGTCATTTACATAAATGCAGTGTATTTAACTGTGATAATATGAAAATGAATGGGCAAAATACATGTGATATACATGTTTGTCATGTACCAGGATGTTCATATCCAGCACATAATAAATATCATTGTGATGCACATAGATGTAAAAAGTTTATTGATTGTCCTAATCATCGTTCATCTGATATAGAAATATATTGTAATGCTTGTCTGCGATATTGTGAAATAGAAAATTGTAGAAATTTACATGCTATCGGAGATCGCCGTTGCAAGGAAGAACATGCATGTATATGCAGTGGAGGTCCAATGAGAAGAGAATATTGTTGTGGATATCGAGGAGCAAGATATTATTATAAACAGCCTCAAAAAATCAAAACTCCATTCCGATGTGGTAGCCAGATATGTAATAATATAACCTGCAAAATAGATGAAAAATTTATAATGAGATATTTTATGTTAGTACTTAATTGTGATATGCCTATTCTTGAAGCTATTCATGTTACCAACTATATGCACCTATGAAGTGATATAATATAAATATATATTAAAACTTTGTTTGTTATGCTTTAATTTTTTAACATTTCATATGCTAATTTATAAAACAGATCAATCTTATATTTTGAATCCTTGCTATAAGATAATTTATTTATATATTTTTTTAAATTATCTAATTCATAAAGTGTACTTAAACTGGCCCAAATTAATGCCATTATACTGATATTATTCATTCCATTTTTTCCAAATAATGGTAATAATCTACCATAAAACAAAATATGACTATTTGTGTTTGTATATACTAAAATACATTCATATACAGCTCTTTTTTCATCTTCTTGTAGTGCTATTTGTGATAGATTAATACTTAACATTTGAATTGATTCCTTCGAATTTAAAATACTATTAATATTAGGAACCGTTATTTCAGGTATACTTTCTTGCCATTTTTTCATTCTTTCTAACACTATTTCAATTGGTACATGTTCCGATATTAAATGTGAAACTTGTTTCCAAAATGGTTCCGATGAATCTGCTAAAATTGGCATTGGTTCATGCTTTTTATAGTTATGATCACTATACGATGAATTCATTTGTACAGATATTTTTTTATCGGATTGTTGTTCTACTTTATAATCTTTATGTAGATTATAATATTCATCTTCCTGATATAATGTTGCTAATTTATAATCCTTATCAGGATTAATTTGTGTCGCCCTATTAATTTCTATTTCAATTTCATGTAATATCATATTAATATATTCTAATGTATTTAACAATTCATGTGGAGTTGCATTAACTGTTTCCGATTTTAGTATATTTTTTTGAATAATTTCTCTAGTATCTATCAAATTTTTCCTTGTTTCAACTAATTTATTGAAATCTTTGGAATTATTTAGAAGCTGTTCCTGAATAATAAATAATTTTTCAGTAACAAATATGGGATCAAGATTTAATTCATCTATTGTTGCTAAATTTTCTAATTCAATATCCTTTTTATCATCAATCATTCCCTTATTTTTTAAATAATTATTATATTTAGAATATTCTTCACATATCTGTTCTAATACTCTTTCCATTTCACCTTCTTTTACATTAAGCTGAGGACTAATCATCATATTTAGAAGAACATCTTCTAGTTCTTTTAACATATTTTGATTTACTTTCATTTCTGCAATTGATAATGATTCATGGTTATTTGTATTCCATAATAATTTTTGTAACTTTTCTGTAATTGATATTAATATACTCATTTTTATTTTATTCTATCAAAAATCTCATTTATTCCAAATCATTTTTTTTTATTGTTTTTATTTTTGTTATTATTTTTTATTATTTTTATTTTTTGATCTTAAAATATATTTTTAAAAATTAAATTGGCTTTGTCACAAAGGGAAAATTGGCTTTGTCACAAAGCCAATTTTTGGAGCTCGATCTACTGGTTATGGGGGGTATATTTTATCAATTGCATATAAATAATAGTTGCTTAAGAATTTTACTGCATACCCCTAATGAAATAAATTATTTATTTTTATTTTTATTATTTTTTATTTTTTATTTTTTTTTTATTTTTATTTTTTATTTTTTATTTTTTTTATTTTTTATTTTTTATTTTTTATTTTTTATTTTTTATTTTTTATTTTTTATTTTTTATTTTTTATTTTTTATTTTTTATTTTTTATTTTTTATTTTTTATTTTTTATTTTTTATTTTTTA
>Ga0214473_10000662_pt1 | contig 48030 bp, 59 predicted proteins | sample RVTome_7_FD_203509 | JGI IMG/M metagenome (GOLD analysis project Ga0214473, IMG submission 203509) | Soil microbial communities from uranium-contaminated site in the Upper Colorado River Basin, Wyoming, United States - RVT98D197 | ecosystem: Environmental > Terrestrial > Soil > Contaminated >...
ATACCTAGAAAAAAAACATCTCCCAAAGACCGGTGGCGTTAGATGAGTCAATAGATACATAACGGTAGACCGCAGACCAACTATCTCCAACCCAATCGCTAAACCAATGACGCCAGCACCGTCAAATGATCAAAGGATCCGTCCAATGAAAAAGAATTCGCACCTCACCCAACTCTGCAAACCACAACACAAAAGTCAAAGAAATTTATCACTCCGTTTTCTCTAGGAAATTACTATAGAAAACAAGTTCCCCCGAAAAATATTTTTTTAAAAAAAAATTGGTTGGACCGATTGGACCGATTGGACCGATTGGACCGATTGGACTGATTGGATTATTATCAGAAACCTAATTAACCTGCGACGTCTACTGTGGGTTTGTGCCTCTTCCAATTAGCGCTCATGTTAAGATGGCGATTATGGCTGCTACTTCCATGGATATAGTAGTAGAGACCGCATCGCCATGAAAGTGCATAAGGGATCAGGCACAGTTAGTAGAGAAATTGAAAAATTTAAAAATGAAATTAACTCAAGAGGATTACTGCAAGCAACGGAGGAATACGGCGTGAACCAAATCGTAGAGGAACTCCACGGGCTTTCAATTATACTGAAAGAGAACAAGATAACAGATCTAGAATCTATATAAAACTGTAAAGGGTTTATTTTTTGATTCACCGAGATTGAATTTATCGATATCTTTTCTTTTTTCTATTCATTTTCTATTCTCATAAATCTGGTCTCTCCACTGGTTCTGATGAAATCCAACGAAATGAAGCTAATTGACTTTTTTGGGGGGTAGAGATGCCTTTAACTAATCAGATAAAACTGCAATTTGTTTGAATCCCTGGTAAGGGTGTAGGAAATGGTTCTCTGTTCTGCTTATTATAAGTTTACAGGCAGCGAACTGACTAATAATCTACATGGTTATGTTGGGATACTAGATTTGTAGATTCGCCCATATTATTGATAATAGGTGGATTTTGATAAAGTTGTGAAAAAAGATTCTTCTATGATTGAATTGAAAAATTCAGTTAATATTAACCTATTCTACTTGTTGATTAGGCCACATCATCTTTCTAAGTTTCAACCCTACTTTCTCAACTTGGTGTTGACTCAATTCCTCCATGTATTTATCAAAAGCATTTTTTCCCTCTTTTTTATAGGCATTAACCCATTCTTCAGCGAATTTTCCTGATTGAATATCATTCAGTGCTTTTCTCATTCCTTCTTTCGATTTTTCGTTGACAGATAAATTTCCTCTAGTAAGGCCGCCATATCTTGCGGTTTCGCTGACTCTGTTGTACATGCCTCCTATTCCGTAACGTTGAACGAGGTCAACTATTAGTTTAAGCTCGTGTAGACATTCAAAATATGCAATTTCAGGTTGGTAACCTGCTTCGATAAGAGTATCAAACGCATTTCTAATAAGTCTATCAACTCCTCCACAAAGATCTATTTGCTCTCCGAAAAGATCTGTCTCCACCTCTTCTTTGAAGGTGGTTTCAAGAACTCCAGCTCTACTGCAGCCTACACCTTTAGCCATTCCTAGAATTCTAGTTAGCGCCTTACCTGAATAGTCATGTTGAACGGCAACTAGTGCCGGTGTACCGAATTTCTGAATATATGTTTCTCTAACCATTTGTCCTGGTGACTTTGGAGCAATCATAATTACATCTACCCATTCAGGCGGTGTTATCCACTTGAACTGGATAGCTGCGCCATGTGAAAATGATAAGGCGTCACCCTTTTTAAGATAAGGCGCTATCTGTGCCTTATAGACATCGGATTGCACCATGTCAGGAATAAGTATATGAATTATGCTGGCTTTCTTCATACATTCCTCTATTTCATAGACTTTATGCCCATCTTCAACAGCCTTTTTCCAGCTGTCCCCTCCTTTTCTCAATCCAACAATAATGTTTAGACCAGAATCTTTCATGTTGCTTGCTTGTGCTCTACCTTGACTTCCATATCCAATGACAGCTATTGTCTCCTTCTTTACTTCATTAAAATCAATATCTGAATCATACCATATTCTCATTTTAGCCTACTTCTCATCTATTTGATAGTCACATATCATACCTATAAAGACTTGTTCAGAAATACTGTTACCTTAAAATTTAGGTTTGCTATTTTTGTTTATCATGTTATTTTCTTTACCTTGCTTAGCTTAACATTTAGGATTCCATTTATATAGGATGTAGCGCTTAGACTTAGTCCTTTCTGAACAGAGACTTTTTTCTTGAACCTTTCTCCCCCAAATAAAGTTAATAAATTTCCTTTGTATTCGACTTTTACACATTCTGTCGGACCAGGTATCTCAGCTACAATTGTCACTACACTCTCATCTTCAATAATGTCATAGGTCCATTTTCTAGAAGGAGATTTAGACTTGGGTTTTCTAAGTATCATCATTCTGATTTCTCTCATCCAATATATTATTAGAAAAGCAGCTATTCCTGCTAGTACCAGTCCAAAAAGCCCTCTTTGCATTCGAACCATGAAGAGAATTACTATGCCAATAAGTAGTAGCCCAATTATTATAAACATTATAGAGATTAGTGATGCTAGTTCGTTTGGTTTTGAATGTGATCCGTTATTTCTAAACAAATCATTTTGCCTTGTACTGAGAAAAAGAGTATTTAATACTATAAATCTCTTTTTGACCTATTCAAAATAGATTGAAAAGTAATGCATCTCAACAATACCCTGAACATTTACTATGACTCCAAAGTTGATGGCGTTTTCTTGAGTCCATTTGATTATCCTACCCCCGTTTTCTTCTGAATTCCATTTCTGTATGAATGACTCAACAAAAGACTTTGCGTTTTCAAATTGATGTTCAGTCATATAAGTCACGTTTCCATCATTGAATATCAAATCAGGATTGATTTGATTAGGTTCAACAATTCTTAATTCGTTGTCTGAGAATATTTTCTCAATCTGTTGTCGTCTGGCTGTAGCTCCAAGTCCTTCTACACTAGTTACTTCCGATCCACTTATTTTAGCGAGGTAATTTGTGAATGCTTCTTCAGGTGTTGTGCCCAACCCTATAAATGTTTCACCGGTGAAAGTTGCGCCTACAGCCGCCACTAGACCAAGTTGTGTGATTACCCCACCTGCTTTTGCTGTATAAACTGGAATGAAATAGACATCAGAATCCCCGATTCTGTAAAGTATCTTATCACCTTCCCTTACACCCCCTGCGCTACTAAGAAGAGTCTTCTGTTTTGCAAAAGATTCATCCTTTTGTAATGCTTCTAAAACTGCTGTTGGGCCAAGTAGTTTCTTTGTAGAGTCCAAAGGCACTTGGTAGAATTGAATTTCGCCCAGATTTGGATAATTGTTTTGTACTACCATGTATCCAGCTAAGTTTCTTCCCAATGCACCTCTTAACTGCAGTGAAATAACGCCTAGAAATTCTGGTTTTTCAAAAAAAGGTGGTTTTGCAATAACGTAATAGGTGTTTAGATTTGGGGGGACTTCGAAGAATTCCTTTGCAACTATAAATGATTCGGGGTCAGTAACATGGTAATTGTTAAACATAGAAACTCTCCAATCAAATATCTCCTCAGGATACCTAGTTTGATTACGTAGCCATGACGGCACTTCAGAACTAATACCTTTGAGAACTGTGCTTTCGCCAATATCACTATACGAAGTTATGAAAAGTCTGCTGAAGAAATCGTCTCCGATCATGATTATTTGGATAGATCCATCATAAATATCGATCAACGCATACCCAACAAATCTAATCAAAGGTTCTCCCTTGCTCCAAGGAATCTTTCCCCCATCCAGACTAACTATAAGTGGCATTGACCAGTAGGTGTTTTTGCCATCTGTAACTGGGTATATGTCAACAAAGTTATCATTGAATTTATATGTGAAGTATGGAAATAGCAGACTCATTCGTTCATAGACGTCTCGATATCTTAAAAGATGAATTCCATCGTTTGGGAATGATGCTAGAAAGGTTGAGTCAAATATCCAGCTTAACGGTGGTTGTACATCCACACCTCCTTTTCCATCATATAGCGTGTTTCCAACCTCGCTATTCCTACCTTGTCCAAGAGGATATGCTGCCCAGGTCGTTTGAAGTAATCCTGCTTCACCATAGTATATTTTACGTTGTTTAAAGAAGTTTGATGAGTTGACAATTTTCCCATCTCTTCCTTCTAAAAGAAGAAAACCGTTGGGCACATGCGTATAATACATGTGTTCTGCAAACCATCTATTTCCGACTTCAACACTTTCAGGTAGGATAGGCTTTAGAGAAGCACTCCAATACAAAGTATCGTTGAAACGTAGAATGTCTGAATCTTCAAAATCTATGTATGGGATAAGACCCAAATCAGGTTTGAGTTTAGCGAAACCTGCTTCCCAGTCCCAAAGTCTAACTTTACTTAGAAGATCACTTTGGTTTGAAACATATTGACTTATCGATTCAGGAGCTACTACAGATAAGCTAAAGTTGTATTGGCTTACTTTTATCTCATCTAACTGAGCAAGGTAGCGATTCACAGATATTTCTTGGGTTGTGTATGGTCCTATCCACTCGACTTTTCTCGCATCAGCTATGCTGTTCTGAATAGCGATAGAGGACCCTATTAACAGAGCTATTATCAGGAGTGTAACTATTCTTAAAACTATTCCACGGCCACTTACAGTTCTCAAATTTCTCTTCTTCGATTTATCTAGCAATGCAAAGAAAGCGAAGATAAGTCCAGCTGAAATAAAACCGCCTAAAACGTATTTAGTGTTGTAATCTATATATGAAGAAAAGAATAAGTTTAGACTGTTCCACAGCAAAGCTATTGATATTAAACTCTCTATTGTAGCAATAGGTAACTTGACTTGTTGTCCCGGTTCTGTTGATTGAAGAAAAACTGATGTTCCAATCTTGATTACTTGTGTTAATCCCACTAATGTTATCAAACGAACACCTATAACTGTCAATATAGGTGCAACAAGAAGTGTTAAGGATGGAGCCATTGGAATAACAGTTTGTTGAGCATAAGAAAGAGATAGAGGAGGTGTAACAAATGGAATTGTTAATAGATTTTGAATACTCATGATATTTGATTCCCATCCGTTCAACATTGCTTGAATACTCATTCCGAAGATAATGTTGGGGAAAATGACTAATCCCATAATTATCTTTGACAGCTGCCAAATTAGAAATTTTACCTTAGGAAGTTTAAAGGAATTGAAGTCCAAGTCCTCTGGTGGTACAGACATTAAGTTCCCCTGTGCTCTAAGAAGACGAAGAACCAATCTTATCGACCACCATACAATCGATCTTCTATTCTTGAAATCTACTCTAACCAATGCAATTGTGCCCAGAATTAATCCTCCTAGAAACTCAAAATAGAAAGGCCGTACGAACAAATCGCCAAATTCAATAACGTTCAGCCAAACCCACAATGTTTGACCCCCAACTGCATAAATTAGGAATAAGGTTATTAAAACAAAAAGAATCCAGAAAATCCTCCGTGGAAATTCAACCTGTTTAGTACTTCCCTCAGCGTAACTCACAACAATTCCACTGTCTTAGAGGTTAGTTCTTAATGGATATAAATCTTGAAAATCTTCATATAATTACTTCGCGATTACTTTCAAATAAAAGGTCACATCAAACTTATAGCCTTCTTGATTGTTGATGTATGTGATGTCTTTAAAGGACTCTTATGGCAGGTATGTGACTCAAGCTAGGATATCTCTTAATAGCTCCTCCACTTGCAACTATAGCTGTAACTTCTGCCATAAGGAGGGAATAGAAGAGTCTGAAAGTGGGATAATCACATCTAAAGAAATCGAAAGAGTTGTGACTATTCTAAGTAATTTCGGCATAAATAAAATAAAACTTACAGGTGGCGAACCTATGCTTCGGAGAGATATCGCCGAAATAGTTGAACGTATTAGCAGTATTGGATTAAAGGAAATATCTCTCACAACAAATGGAACAAATCTAGTTAAGTACGCTCGAGATCTTAAATCCAGAGGATTAAACAGAGTAAATATCAGTCTTCACACTCTAAACGATAAAACATTCAAAACAATAACGGGTGTAGATAAGCTTAATCAAACTATTAAGGCAATAGAAGCCTCAATAGATGCAAATCTAATTCCTGTAAAGATCAATACCACCCTATTGAGAGGAATCAACAATGATGAATTAGATGATTTAATCGAGTTTTCCCGGGGTCTTGGTGGTGGAAAAACTAATATTCTACAGATAATCGAGTTAGTTTACACACACCAAGATTACTTCACAAAATATCATTTCCCATTGAACTCTATTGAAGATTATTTGAAGAGAAACTGTTTCACATCTACTGAAAGCACTATGCGTAGACGACCAAAATATGAACTTTCAAACGGTGTTACAGTTGAGATAGTTAAACCGATGCATAACAGTCTGTTTTGCAACGGGTGTGACAGGCTTAGAATAACGTATGATGGTAAGTTCAAACCTTGCCTCCTAAGAAGCGATAATACATTTGATTTTCTAACACCTATGAGAAATGGAGCCGATGACTCTAGAATAATTGAAATCTTCAAGAAATCCATTGCTATAAGAGAACCTTTTTTCAAAGCTAATGATAATGAAACAAGTACTTTTGGAACAATATATTCACATGAGTGTACTCACATATAGGAAAGAAACTTGCATTCATCAAATCAAAAATATTAAACATAGCTATTTCAATTGATTAAGTATTAAATATTCAAATGGTAGCGTAGATATGCAAAACGATGAATATTGAAAGCATAGATAACAATAATCAATTTTGATTGAAAACTAAAGTCGAATTAAGATGAGTTCTGAATGGTTACGCTTAAATACCTTTTTGACAAACTCTTTATCAGATGAATTCTCTTGACAACTTATACTAAAGGTCAAACTTGGGGAGCTTTAAAGAAAGCATGGAAAGCATATAAGATAGCAAAGGTCCAAAATGATATTTCTAAGATGAAAGAATATGCTCAACGTATTCAGACTCTTCAGAAAGAGCTGGGTTTGAAACAGGTCCAGTTTGATGTTCTATAGATGGTGCATCTAAACTAATCAATTCTGAACCAAACTTCTCTTCTAATCTTTATCTTTACTAACTCAGAAATTACTTTTCTTAAAAATAATTAGAAGTATATCATTAGCGATTAATATATTAACGCTATAAAAAGATGTTAAGTGACACATCGATGGAAAACCTAGCTCTTAGCGGATTTATTGATTCAGTTTCTCGTTTGACGGAACCGGATAGAATATTATGGTGTAATGGTTCAGAAGAAGAATATTCCGACTTTGTTAGGCAGATGTTAAATGATAAGACTTTGATCGAGTTGAATCAAGAGCTTTATCCCAAATGTTATCTTCATAGAAGCAACCCAAATGATGTTGCTAGAACAGAGCAACTTACGTTTATATGTACAGATAATGAAGAAGACGCTGGTTATACAAACAATTGGTTACATTCAATCGAAGCTAAGGCTAAACTGGAGTCCTTATTCAAAGGTTCTATGAAAGGCCGTACAATGTATATTGTTCCATACATTATGGGTCCTGAAAGTTCCGCTTATTCTCAGATTGGAATTGAAATTACTGATAGTCCATATGTCGTTATCAATATGAAGATAATGACTAGGATTGGAAAGCGGGCTCTTTCTCAGCTGGGTGATTCTGATGTATTTGTAAAAGGCATCCATTCACTTGGAGATGTTAACCCAGATAAACGTTACATTTGTCATTTCCCTAAAGAAAGACTAATCATGAGTATAGGTTCAGGTTATGGTGGTAATGCACTCCTAAGTAAGAAGTGTCACTCGCTGCGCTTGGCGAGTGTCGCAGCAAGAGAGGAGAAATGGTTAGCAGAACATATGCTAATTCTTGGGTTAAAGAGTCCAGATAGTAAAGTAACGTACATTTGCGCTGCTTTTCCTAGTGCAAGTGGAAAGACTAACTTAGCAATGTTAAAACCTCCTATGAAATATAGTGATTGGAGTGTTCTCACTCTAGGTGATGATATATCTTGGATTCATAGTGACGGAGAGAATTTTCGAGCGATTAACCCTGAAGCGGGGCTCTTCGGGGTGGCTCCTGGCACTAATGCTAAAACCAATCCAAATGCACTTGAGACTATCAGAAAGAACACTATTTTCACAAATGTCGCTATCACAGGTCAAGGAAATCCTTGGTGGGAAGATATGACTGATAGCATTCCAAGTAGTGTGATTGACTGGAAAGGAAATCATTGGTTATCTGGAAATGACAAGGCGGCTCATCCAAACTCTCGTTTTACAACACCAATGAAACAAATGCCTTCCTTATCGCCTGAGTGGGAAAATCCAAATGGCGTCCCAATATCGGCTTTACTTTTTGGTGGTAGACGTTCTAAACTTACTCCATTAGTATACGAATCATTCAATTGGATTCATGGAGTTTTCATAGGCGCTACTATGGGCGCTGAGACAACTGCCGCTGCAGTTGGAGATGTAGGACGTCTTCGTAGAGACCCAATGGCCATGCGACCTTTCTGCGGTTATAATATTGGTGATTACTTTAAGCACTGGATAGATATGGGTACGCGCGTCAAGAATCCACCTAAGATATTTCATGTCAACTGGTTCAGAACAGATAGTAACGGTAAATTCCTTTGGCCTGGCTTCAGAGAAAATATACGTGTATTGAAATGGATAAATGATAGGGTTAATGGTAAAGGAATAGCTGTCAAGACACAGATAGGTTACATTCCCACTGCTGAATCGCTGGATCTAGAGGGACTTAATCTAGCAGAGAATGTTGTGAATGATTTGCTAAATGTTAATGTTAAAGAGTGGACTCAGGAAGTTGATCAAATAAAAGAGTTCTTCAACTCCGTTGGAGACAAATTACCAAAAGAATTGTGGAATGAGCTTAATAAGCTCGAATCTAGTCTATGACCATCTAATAATTCATATCAATTTAGTTGATTAAATATTGTATAGTAATTTGACAACTTATTACTATCAGAAACTACGTTAAAGATGATTTAATATTGACTTTTCTATAATTCTGTCCTTAGTAACTTATGATCTTTGTGTGAATTGATATGTGATACTGCACTTCCAATTTGTAGTGTTTCGAAGCCACAGTTACAGGTGTATTTCCAACTATTTCCAGATTTCTTACTCATTTAAATTCTTCCTTCGCTAGGCGAATTTTCAAAACCATATAAACTTTTTTATTCAAAATTTTTTATTGTTTAGATCTATGATGATTTTCTTTTAGGTTTCCTAAGAGATAGAACAATGTTTCTTCACCATACTTTGATAAGAAAAGGATTTTGTTAACGTTAGATGAAAAGTCTTCTCACGAGTATTCTCGCCATGTATGATTACACTTAATACATCTATAAAATTGCGTTGTAGGTTCATCACCACCTCTAGTTTGTAGCATCCACCAATATGCTTCTTTATTCCCACATTTTGGACAATCAACTTCAATTGTAGGTAGAGGTGTCATATCAGACTCATCACTGACAACTTTTATTTGCTCGTTAAAATTATCTGATTCAGATATGGTTACATTTGTTTCAGATGGAACTGTAAAGTTACATCGTTCACAATGCAAATTCATGATCACACCACTATTATTCTTATCTTGTGTAAGTTTTAAACGTGTATCACAATTTGGGCAAAACTTCATTTCAGCTTCTCCAATGCTTTATTAATCTCTTTTTCCATTAATTCAACGTTTTTAATTGCTTGCTTACAACAATCAATCATTACTTCAATCGGGTCCAATTCTTTAGATTCAATAGTCAATAAATATTTCTTAAGAATTGGATGTTTCTGAATAACTCCTGCAAATTTTAATCTAGGGTCTTTAACAAGCTCTTGGTGCAAAATATTTGGAATTGAAAAGTCTTCCTTCTCTATATGAAAACTTATTCTTGTACCAGTGTTCTCTATTATCTTAAGTTCCAATGTACTTCACAACGCTTAATGACATGTTAATAAGAATTTACTGTTTGATAAGCATCAGATTTAGCCTTACTATACGACCCCAAAATCTTGGTCAGCATCCCTTTCTTTTCAATACTATCTAGAACGGCCTTGCATCTTTCATCTTCTCTATGACCTTCGAAGTCAAGATAGAAATTATATTCCCAAGGAGTCTTGCGAGTAGGTCTTGATTCAATTTTGGTTAGATTAATTCCTTTATCTGCAAATTCTTTCAGCACTGAAAATAAAGCACCCGGCACATGCTTAGCTGTGAATACTATTGATGTTTTATCACTTCCAGTTGGGGAAGAGTCACTAAAAGAAAGAGCGAAGAACCTAGTGTAATTGTTCTTGTTATCTTCTATTTCACTAAGCAAGATTTTCATCCCATAGATAGTAGCAGATCTTGCACTAGCAATTGCAGCAATACTTTTGGATGATTTAAGCTTTATCATTTTTACACTACCAGCAGTATCATAAGTAGCTATAGGCTTTAACCCCAAATTTCTAATGTGTTTACGACATTGAGCTAAGGCTTGTGGATGAGAGTACACAGTTCTAATATCTTTAAGTTCAACACCTTGACAAGCAATTAGTGAATGCTTTATTCTAAGATTTATTTCCCCGAATACTTTCAAATTGGATGATAGAAGTAAATCGTAGGTTTCATTAATACTACCTTCAAGAGAATTTTCAACAGGAACAATAGCAAAATCAACTGTTTTTTTTTCTACTGATTCAAAAGTATCGTAAAGATTCTTGCATGGCTTAATAATCACATCTTTGTTGAAAAAACAGATAGCAGCTTCTTCACTGTAAGCACCTCTTTCACCTTGAAAAGAAACTTTAATCGGCCTATTATTAGTCAAAATTCACTTCACTTTCTCAATTAAGGATTAGTATATTCTTGTTAGCCATTTCGTATACTTTGGATTATTGTCTGAAACCACATCCTTGTAGGAGAGGCTTATTCTTTTTGTTATTTCACCTTGCTTACCGTCACCTATTTTTCTCCGGTCTACCTCAATTATAGGAGCAATCTCTGCAGCAGTTCCTGTGAAAAAAGATTCATCTGCTTGATATAATTCAAATCGTGTTATTAGTCGTTCTCTTACATTTATTCCCAAGTCCCTAGCTAAATGAATAACAGTGTCTCTTGTTATTCCTTTAAGAATTGAAGATGAGTAAGGTGGAGTTACTAATTCATTATCTTTTACTATGAAAATATTTTCGCCAGTCCCTTCACTTACATGGCCATGAATATCCAACATAATTGCATCATCGTAGCCGTCCTTGATAGCCTCGAGTTTTCCTAATACAGAATTGAGATAATTACCTGATGCTTTTGCTAATGGAGGAGTAGACTGCTCTGAAAACCTTCTCCATGAAGATGTTCTCAGTCTAAGTAAAGGTTCATCAAAATAGTTTTCATAAGGAATAGCAATGATAGATATGTTTATTGGAAAATCGGTAAAATTCAGTCCAATGCTTTTATACCCAACATATATTATTGGGCGAATATATGTCTTAGAATGTAAATTATTCAGTTTAACGAGTTCAATTGTAGCATTGCATATATTATCAATATTATACTTTTGATCTAAATAATATATTTTTGCAGATTCCATCATCCTATTTATATGATCATTTAATCTAAATATGTTGAGATTATCTTTTGATGGATACGCCCTAATTCCTTCAAATACTGCTGTTCCATAATGCAAAGCATGCGTAAGAATATGGATTTTGGCGTCTGCCCATTTTACAAACTCTCCATCCATCCATATGTATTTTGATAGATTAATACTCAAATTAGTTTATCCTTAGCTAAATTATGATTATAATATAAAATCTTTACCTAACTTTTGCAGTTATTGTGGCAAAGTCCGATGCAAGTTTCCGATCATCAATATTTCCACATTCAACACACTTAACTTTCTCTCTATTTGCAGTAACGTTTCCACCGCAAATGCTACAAACGGTATATATTACACCTTCGTCAGCATTGTCAATTGAAAGATGAATATTTGCATTTAAAACACTTTTTATTCTTGCTCTAATTATGTCCCCAGCTTTGCAAACAGTAATTCGCCGTCCTCTCATTCTTTCACCTGAACGGTCAAATCCAACTTGAAGCATTCCAGTAAAGCCTGATTGACTTTCTTTTCCATTAATAGAATCAATACAAACATTAATAGTGTTTGATTGAGCAGAATCAACTATACCTGTGATTATATCGTTATACTTAGGAATTCTATCAACTTGTTTTTGATTTATATTTATCACCCTGTCTTTTAGGTTTATTGCAACTTCACCTAGTTTTAGAGAAAATACTTCACCGTTCAATAGATAAGTACCTTTACCAGCACTAAACTCTTCGATTACCGCAACTTTTTCTCCAGGTGTAACATTCTTTGATTTTTTCAATATCACTCGCCAATTTTATCTGATAATTATAACTATTAATTAATCTATCTCAAAGCCAACATGATTTTTTCAGGAACTCATTTAGATCTCTGCCATCCATTAGTTCAAAAAGTGCTTCAGCCTGAGGTAATGATAGAACTGGTTTGCTAAAACTTTCTCCGTCTAATGATATTCTTGGACAGGCAGTTTGAATAAATGCATCAATCCCTTGAAATAGTGCTAATCGATCCTCAGTAATTTCCCTTAGAGAGATAAGCTGTGCTTTCTTCTTTTGACTTAATAGGTGATTTCTTATTTGTAGAGCCCTATCAAACATCATCTGGCCCTCTCTTAAACCTATGATTACTCCGAAAGATTCTGCGTCAAGAGCTTTGTATATTCTTAAGATAGCTTTCTTATACCAGATATCAGCAGAGGATTTTATGTTTTCAACAGTCAAAGAATAGGGGTCTAACATAAATGTATTCAAACCTGTAGCCAAGGCTAACCCTATTGCGTGAAATCTGCTTTGTCCCAGAAAAACGTTAGCTTCTACGTTATCGCGTATACTAAAAGCTGTATGAAAACGACAGCCGAATATTTGGCCTGTAAGCAACTTGTCATGTGCTTTGCCAATATGAATTTCAAATCCCTTTTCTTCAAACATTTTCTTAGATAAATCAAGTTGATGAAGATATTGGCTTATTGTAGATAATCCAAGCTTCTTGTATTTACTTAAAACAGGTACAGATAATTCTATAACGTTCTTAAAATCAACATAATCGTGAATATCAATCATCATGTTTTTTTTTCCAATGTTTTTGTTTGATGATGAATGGCCAATTTGGAAAGTCAAGTCAACATTTAGTTTGTTTGTAGATTCAAATATATCACAGGTCCCATAACAAGGATCTCCAGAAACAATAGTTTGCACAGGATATTCACTTTCAATTTTTAAAGATAACTCTTGAATAAGATTAATATATCCATCTGGGCATCTAAACAAAATAATCTTTGGTTTAACTCTATTTATTTCATTGGTAATCAAGTCATAATCTAATTTCATTATAATACTTACTTCGTTTATTATGATTACTTCTTTTACTAAAGAGATAATAATTAAGCTTTTGTTATTTTCTATTAATCATTCTAATGATAATCAAAATATTAGTTGATATAATACTAAATTGAAATTCGTGATAGAATTTGTCAGTTCAGAATTGTTTTCTCTATTTTCATAGGAGCTGGAAGTTTACTGGCAGCTACTTTTAGAGATTCTATTGCTTGGGTTAAGTTTGGATTCATAACGCTAAGCTCCATTATCACACCCCCAATCTTAACTCTTGCAGCTAGGCCAGTTGGTTTACCGTAAGCTTTTCTCATACCTTCTTGCAACCTATCAGCACCTGCAGTAGCGATCATTTTGTTTTCACGTAATATTATGTGGGGATATAACACTACTTCAAGAAAGTAATCGGTAACACCGTCACTAATTCTCTTGTTAGCCGCAACTCTTGCAGCTTCAATTGCATTATGTCTGATTTGAACTTTTTCTGTACTTACAAGTCTGAGTTTAACATTATAATCAGTTCTACCTACGCCAGTAGCAAACCTTGCAATTTTTATATTAGGCGTACCTGGAAGGAATTTCTTACTTGTTGTAGCCATCCCGCTTCCGATTCGATAGTTTTTTCCTTGCAATACATTTAGACCTCTTAAGTCCATCTAAAATGATGGCTAGTAATTAAGCCTGACGCCAGAATTTATTTAAACCTTTATCACAGTTGGATTAAATGAAAGAATGTGCTATATATATTAGTGACAGCCTTCGGAGACCTTTCACTAGCGGAAATCACTGTTTATCTTGAGACGAACAGAATAAAATATAAAGTAATGAACATTTCAGAAAATATTATTATCTTAGATTCTGAAACATTTAATACTAAAGATCTAATCAAGAAATCTGGAGGATTATATAAAATAGGCGAAATAAAATGTGTTCTTAAAGATGAAGAAATAAGAGATGAAATCATTATCAAGAAGAAACTAGATAATCATAAATTCTACAATTGGATTAATGATAAAGCCAAATGGTGTATATCAGCATATCCTGACAGACACAGCGATATTTCAGAATTACAAACAATTTTAGAGGAATATTTCAAAGAAAGAATAGAATCAGATGGTGTAAGAAATGCAAAATATATTTTTCAAAATAAGTTTAAGGGACTTGGACAAGAGATTATATCTGATATTATAGTAAAAAAAGGAATCATTGTTAATGGATTTGAGATCTTATTAGTAAAGATATCTGATAATTATTTCATTGGAAATACTTTGGAAGTAATAGACAACAAAGAATTCATTAAAAGGGATTTAGCCAGACCAGTTCAAGATTCAAGAATAAGTATTTCTCCAAAAATGGCACGAATACTTGTTAATTTGACTGGACTAAATTCTAATGGAACAATTCTTGATCCTTTCTGCGGAATAGGTACCATTCTTCAAGAAGCAGCTATTTTAGGATTAGATATTTATGGTTCTGATATAGACAAAAACCGTGTAGCCGAATCAATTAGGAATATGAAATGGTTGAGTTTGAATTACAATTTGATGCTAAAGAACATTTCAGATAATTTCTTTTCTATTGATGTTTGTCAATTATCCAGTAAGTTTAATATAAAAGTTGATGGAATAGTTACTGAACCTATTTTATTGCCGCCTCTAAAGAATTATCCAGAAGAAGAGGAATCTAAAAAGATGCTTCAAAAATCATCAGTAATTTATGAAAATGCTATTCGAGAAATAGCCAAAGTTTTGAAAAAAGGTTGTAGATTAATACTAGTTGTGCCACAAATAATTACAAAAAACAAAAGCAAAATTTCTTTGATTCTTGAAGACGTTTTTGTAGAAAATGGTTTAAGAGTTTATCAACCACGTATGATTACTCTAAAATATCCACTAATTCCTACTTCTAAGCTAGATCAGAAGATTTTGAGATGTGTTTATATTTTGGATAAAAGTGATTTCTCTTAAGGGCCACATTAGATTTCCTAAACAGACCAATAAGTAAAGTCACTTCCCTTTGAGTTGGCAGACTTCTATTAATCAGTTTTCGAAAAGCTGATTCAAATATCGGTTTTTTGTAGTTTGGAAAGCCCAAAGAGTCTACAAGTTCTAAATAATGAAACATCATCAAACTTCTCTGTTCTTTAGTAGCTATTTTTTTTAGATCTCTTGATTTGTATTTTGAAAGTTCGTATATTATTATAGCAGCAGCTTGACCGATATTAAGAGTTGGATAGATTGGATTTGTAGTTATGCTTACTATCATATCAACTGAATCTAATTCTTGATTATTAAGACCTGTAGTATCTCTTCCAAAAATTAGACACACAGATCCGGAAAATTGCGTCAAAGACTCAGCCATAAATGATGGAGATACTGATGACCGTCTTAAATTAGGCCAATTGAAGTTTGATATCGCAGTGGTTCCGATTAAGTAATCAAATTTCAATAAATCATTGAATTTGCATATTTTTGCATTATCCAAAACATACGCCCCGTGTGAAGCAAATTTTCTGGCTTTTTCCAGATTGACTTTCGGATCAACTAATATTAGATTGTTATAACCGAAATTAGCAATTACTCTAGATACATGTCCTACATTTACTTCATACAAAGGTTCAACTAGTGCAATTGATAAATCCAATAATTCGCACCAAATCATCATTTAGTCATGTCAAGTATTTCAAAATGGTGTTCATTATGATTTAGAATATTAACAATATTTTCTTCATTTAATATTTCTCGCTTCAACTACAAAAAGTGTCTCAAAAAATAGATTAATTCTTTTCAGAATTCTGATTTCATAACCCAAATTCCTGATAAATCCGAACAATTCTATATTATCAGAGAAAGATGAAGTGACAAATAGAATTACACCCCCTTCCTTTAGACATGTGGAAGCTTTTTTAAACCAGTTTTCTGTAATTTCTATGCCTTTTTGACCACCGTCAACTGCAAGATCAATTATTTCTTCTGAAGGGAGATATGGAGGGTTAAAAACAATCATATCAAAAACTCTTTCAACAAAAGGAGAAGCAGAGTCGCAGCATATCAAATTCATATTTTGAGTGTATTTACAACTCTCTTTTAATCTTAATAAAATATTAATGTCAACATCTACTGCTACAACAACATTGTTTTTCTTAGATAGTCCGAGAGAGACTATACCTGATCCTGTCCCGATTTCCAGAACCATATTGAACTTGTATTTTCTTACAGCATAATCTAATAGAAAAGTATCTTCTGAAGGAAGATATAATTCACTTTTATATATATTCATTTTCTATCTCAGCTAGAATCTTTGCCACAGCAAAAGCTTCATCTATATCCAAGCTTTCAATTCGTCGAATAAATAGATCAGAATTACAAGTTTTTAGAAAATGTTGATAATTTTTATCATTTTTTAATAGTTGTTTTATTACAGATAATAATATTCGACTTCTAAATGAAAACAGTTTTTTCAAAGATAGAACTACTTGGGGGTTTATTTTACTTACATCCCTTGGTCTAATTAGAAGAACTGTTGAATCCACTTTAGGGATTGGATTAAAAGATGTTTTATTTATATCGAAAAGACGTTCTATAAAAAAAGCTCCTTGTGAAATAACAGTTATTGCTCTATAGTTTTTGGCATTTGGTCTTGCAGTGATTTTTTCTGCAAACTCTTTTTGAACAGTTACGACTGCTCGTTCAATATTATGTTTCACTAACCATTCTACAAATTCTCTTGATTTCGAGTAAGGTATGTTTGAAACTAAAATGTTAAAATCATTGTTTGACTTAAGACCATCGCAATTGAGTAATTCAAGATTTTTATATTTTGCCAGTCTTTTTTTGGCAATTAGAAATAATTTATAGTCAATTTCAGTCGATATTACTTTTCCCGAAGATTTACATAATATTTCAGTCAAGTCACCTTTTCCTGAGCCTAACTCAAAAACAATATCAGTCTTTGAAATTTTTGCTGCTTTAACTATCTTTTCAATTATTTCTACATCATTTAGAATATGCTGACCAAGTCTCCTTATTTTATCCATTAATGATACCTGTACGTGAAGCTTTCATTATCGGCCAACAAAAATGTTTATTCGTGAACTACCTGTGATTTCTTCAATAATGCGTTTAGCAATAAGTTTAGATGGGTCTCTTAAACCCACTCTCGATTGAATATCTTCGAAGCTAATAAAAGGAGAACGGCTTCTAGCAAGAATCATTTGACTCATATATGTCTTACCTATTCCTGGAATAAGCTCTAAAGCATGCAGTCTTGGAGTAACAGGTTGAAGTCGATTAATGATATCAATATATGTTTTCTCATTATTCTTAACTAAAACTTCAATAACTCGCTCAATCTCATTTATAGCATCTGGAGAAAGGTCATCATAAGTTAGCTTTCCAAGAACACTAACTATCTTTGTACGACTATCCTTTCCAATACCAATATTAATTCGTTCACCAACTTCGAAATCAACACCTGATAGTGTTAATATCTCAAGTAGAATAAGTCTATCTTCACCTATAGCTTGAACTATAGGTCCTTCTCGCCCTTTGATTATTTTAGATTTGCTTCTTTGAACAAAATCCAATACGTATGCGTATTCCTCATATTTCTTTTGGGGAAATTGAATACTCATTACATTTCATCACTAGAATACTGGATTTATCTAAAACAACGCAGAAGTTTTGTTAAGAGAAATATGCGAACTAAGTCAAAAAAAGGGTTACTCATTTTTTTCAGAGCTTATTATTAACAAGATATAGTATTTATCTTTATATCTTTTTCTGTTCTGTTTAATACTTTAGTGTGCAAAAGGTCGTTCTAGGTTATTATTGAGTTTTGATATTTTGCTATTAATCAGTTGATAAAAGGGAGCGAGAGTAAGAGGAATTCGCAGTACAATCAGGTATCTTATGATGGAGGAAATAATTTCTTTAATAAATATTATTAGCGCATTCTTCTTTCACTTTTTGCTCTTACTTTTACGTGACCATAATGAACTGCGCAAGATACACAATAATATTTTACTGTTGTTGGAGCAGCAATGTAGGCACCGGCTGCACGTAATTCTCTTGCTAACATTGGTTCTACCAATGTCACTCGTGAAGTAACTTTCTTTGCTTTATCTTTAGGTACAAGTGTTCCACAGTTACTACATTGAATCTGATCGCTTTTTCCTTTTCCACCCTTTGATCTTCCCCTACTTTTTCTCTTCTTTGGCAAAACTAACACCTAACATCAATAATGTCTGTTTTAAAAGATTATTGGACAAATTAGATTACGACGTTAAGCTCAAAAATAAACAGACCTGTAACTATCTGATTCGTGAACAATTGTTATTTTGATCATATCAGTGTTGTAACATATAGTTAAAAAATTGACATAGATTGTCGTACTCTAAATTATGACTATCTCTATGACTTCAATTAATCTAAATAGAATAAACATACATAAAATCTAATAATAAGATAGATTAGTTTTTTAACTATCTTGAACTAATAACAAAGGATTTGCGGTCGTCGTCCAGCCTGGTTAGGACATCAAGGTAAGACCGTGGAAGCTTCCCAAGCTGGTAGCCCGGGTTCAAATCCCGGCGACCGCACTTGAATTGGCATCAGTAAAATAATCAAATTTTATACAATTAATTCATTAATAGAGTATTGTAATTAAATTAATATCATGACTTGTTCAAAACTCTTCATGCTATTTGACTGGGTAATTTATTAGATAATTTTGAAGATTTGTATTTGATATGTGTCTTGGAGTTAATGGTTAACTTTGATTATCTTATATAGATTCATTTATTTTCTTACTCCAATAAGCTACAGCATCGTGAAGATGAATTGATTCGAGAGATCTTGCTTTAATATATGTAGAGTTTGGAAAATATTTTAGACATGACCTTACAACATCCTCGGCAAACTTTGGTTTTGATTGTGCTTCCATTATTTTTTCGCCTTCATCTTCTCTTTTGAGATGTTCCTTTGGGATGGTTGAGAAACATTCACCCATCTTCTCCGCAACCAAGTCAAAATCTTGTATTTTTTTACTCACCATCTTTAATTTCAATATTGTACGTTGCATATGTCCAATGCCTACTAACTGCTTGCTACAAGGGCATGCGGTTATGCCAGTTCTTTGAAATGTGTAACGAATGCTACCAGTTTCACTTAAAACTATCGTGATTGGAATGAATTGATCCTTATGTGGATATTGTATGGTACACATAACTTGGCATCCTGGTTGAGTTAGATTAACTTCTCTACAAATCTCGCGCATAGAATTTTCTACACGATCACCTTCACTATTCTTTTGTGCAGCAGCTACCAATCTACTCATATGTACACCTCGTCGATTTTGAGTTGGTACTAATATTGTGTATCTTATTGGAAGCATCCAATCAATACCCTTATGGATATGCGTTAAATTGCCAACTCCACCAAATACATTTACTTCAGAATATTCTTCATGTATGTCTAATTTCTTATTTTTTATTCTACTCTTTAGCATTTATCTCCACCAAAGAGTAATCGATTCTTCATAATTAACTATTATATCTCATAAACCACTATTATAATCTTCTGAACTAAATCCATAAATGTATGATAAAAAAGCCATCAATACTTGTGAGAACCAGTCAGATATACATTTATTCACATTATTTTCGTAGTGTAGTTTGTAAATGTTTAGACAGATTTCTTGGTGGATGGTTTAATGTTAATAATTTTTGACATTGAAGGTGTGCTTATAGACGCAGAGTTCTTTCCGGAAGTAGGAAAAATTCTAAAAATCGAGGATGAAATATCAGATATTACAATTAAAGGAATCAGAGGTGAGATCGATTGGACCGAGGGATTAATCAAAAGACTTGAAAAGATAAAGAAAACACCGTATGAAATATGTCTCCAAGTTTGTAATAACCTTCAATATATGCGAGGAGCTATAGAAGTATGTAAAAAATTAAAAGAATCGGGATGGACTTTAGTTGCAGTTTCAGGTGGACCTACAATGTTATCTGATCGAGTTGCAAAAGAACTAAATTTAGATTATGTTTTTGGAAATGAATTGATATTTATGGATGGAAAATTACAAACAATGGACATTAAAGTAGGTGCTGACAAGTCGGCGGCTATAAGAAGTTTGATTAACAATATTGGAGAAAAAAAAGATAATATGGTAGCAGTAATCGATGGAGCGAATGACATTAAACTGCTAAATCTAGTTAGTGTTAGTATAGCTTTTAATTCGTCAAAGTATGTTGAAGAAAAAACTGATTACGTTATTAAGGAGAAAGATCTTAATCTCATTCTTCCAATTCTTGGGAGTACCTTCAATAAGTTTATTTGAACTATACACCTTTGATTGAATTTACCACTTTTAGAGCAATCTATTGTTCCCACTTCTTTGCTATACTTTTCTTTCGATTTCAAGAGATGATTTGACAGAATTCACTTCATTGCTTTCCCAATGCTTTCGTATCTATTAATATGCCACATCAGTACAAGAATCAATTGTAATCTAAATAGAAATATCATTTATGCCATAAGAGTTTGACCCTGCCTATTCTTTTGTATGGTTCTTCTGATTTTCTTTAGATTTGACGTATATGTCTAATGATGAATTCAGTAAGTTGCTTATATAGTTGAAATAAGTGAAAATGAATTGATATGAGTATATATCCTTGCAGAACGACATGTTAAAAAGAATTTATGAATTTACGAGGAGCATCTTAAAGCCATCAAGATATCTGAAGCGATCACTTTATTTTATTCATTTTATTTATCTTCTCATCGTAATCATCAATATTTATCTTCGGAATTATTTCCTCAATTCAGTAAGAGTAAACACCATTCTTTGTATATATGTCACAGTAGTTAAGATTAATATTATTATGATACCAAAATACGGGTATCCAATAATACTTGTTATTGCTAGAATAATGAGCCTTTCAGCTCTTTCACCAATTCCTATACCTGATAGTTTTATATTCAATGATTCACCTTTAGCTCTAGCGTAACTCACCATTAATGAAAGTGAAAGTGTTGAAAAGATCACCAAAGGATCACCTATCTTACTAAGAAGTATTCCACCATAAATTATCACTTCTGAAATACGATCAAAATTAGAATCAATGAATGAACCATAAAGAGAGACTGATTTAGTCAACCTCGCTACTGTACCATCTATAATATCAAAAAATCCCGAAATTAATATCAGAATTCCCCCAATAACCCAACCTCCAAGAACACCAGAATAAGCTAATCCGGATAGAACTGCGAAAAATAAACTAATAATACTAAATCCTGTCGGAGAAATATTTGTTAAAACAAGAACTGAAGCTACTTTATTAAGAATTGGTTCAATTGATTTGCGAATTCTATTAAGCAAATGTTCTCATTCTTTAGTATAATACAACAGATTATATATATGATAAGACTTGATGGACTATGACTGGCTTGGGTAAAATATCTAAAGGAATAAACTGCTCAGTAAAGGGCTGTAGTCAAACAGCAGTAAGATCTCTGAGTAAGAATAAGATTTCAAGTGGTTCATTTGAAATTGTTGGAGATAGAAGAGCATATCTTTGTCAAGATCATTACAAAGAATGGAAGAAAAGCTACAAGAAGCAAGAAGATCTTGAAAGAGTACGCTGGCAATAGATATTTATGATCTACATTCACTGCGCAATAGACATTAAGATACTGCCAAGAGCATAATAGGATAATGTCAAGTACATCCAAATATTCATTGATCCATCATGTAGAAAAGAAGTACAAGACGCTAAATCTGAAAAGATGCAGAATATCACAGAATATTATTTCCTATAGAAATTAAAGCATTTTTTCAATTAAAGCTATTAGTTCTGGATTCTCACCCAATATCCCCCCTTGACGATAGTGTCGTCTAGTTGATTTCTTAAACCCACCTTTTGGAGGACACAGATGGAATCTGGGCTTCATAAATGATATCTTGTTCATCTGCATTTTAGAATTGGATAAGTTTTCTGCTAGTTCATCTAAATTGCTCACTCCTATGGAATCAACATCACTTTCCTTGATAGGTTTCCATCCTTCAACTTTACCCCGTAGTTCTAACATTTTCTTAATCACTGAAGGCGAAGATTCACACCAAGAAACGTGATCTTTAGTTTTTTGCAGCATACCACGATAAGATGGTGTATCTGGAATTATTGTTGCATTGAATCGTCGAGATATGTTAAGATCATTCAAAGCTTGTTTAACGTCACTTGAAATGTTTATTGTGCCTCTCATGTTAACAACTAGAATACTTTTAACCATATTCTTATCACTCTGAAATTACATTTATGCCATGAATTTTCTGTAATGAATCGTATAAAGCATATGCAACTGAAGATACAGTACTTGTTGAACCAGACGTCCTAGACCAAACATCTTGAACACCTGCCAATTTAAGTAGATTTTTTACGGTTTTACCTGCAACTAATCCTAAACCTCTCGGTCCCGGTATTAATTCGACTCTAACACTCCCTCCTTTTCCACTTGTTTTGAAAGGTATAGAGTGATATCGTCCGCATTTGCATTCCCAACTTCCGCAGCCTAGCTTAACAGGAAGAATATTCAGCAGTGCATTACTAGTACCTTTATCTATCGCTAATTTCATTTGTGGAGCTTTACCTCTTCCTACTCCAAACCAACCATTTTCGTTACCAACTGCCACTATAGCGACAAACCTTGTTCTCTCACCAGCATCAGTCTGCTTCTGAACTATCCCTGCGCCAGCAACTTCACTCTTAATATCTGGAAGAAGAGTTTTTACGATTTCAGGTTCTTTTATTTTCCAGCCATTTTCAAATATTTCATCCATTGATGTTACTTTTCCGCTAGAAACAAGCAATCCTAGTCTTGTTCTCGGAGTCCAAATCTTTACTTCTTCATATCTTTCTCTTTGAGCCATTTTATTTATCACCATAACTTGCCATAATTTTTTTCCTTATTTCTTCAAAATGTTTAGGATAATCCTCTGGTCTTAATCCATTACTCAATAATCTTGAAAATCGACTTTCATATGATTTCTTGTCTTCATCCAAAAGAGATTTAGCATATGATGAAATATGTTGACCTTGAATTCTGTTTTCATCTGGAAATGAATCTTCATCAGCAGGTATTGATACGCCTGAATCCACAATACCCTTCAATACTGCTGATATTCTTGAAGCATGCATATATCTTTCTATCCCTGTGTATAATACAGCTTCATTAACATCTGATTTTAAGGCCTTATAGCCTGATAGCAATCCAATCAAATAGGCAGCAGGTAAACTCTTTCCCGACCCTTTCCACCCTATTTTATTGAGTTGATTTGAATTTGTTGATGAGAGTATGTTATCACCTTTGTTCGTAGGTTTTGAATACTGTACAATAATATTTTTTCCAGTTACACGAGGTGAAACAAATACACCTCGATTTAATAACAGACTCTTTCTTTTCTTATAATCAGTCTTACCTTCTAATCTCCTTCTAAGTCTGTATACATGTTTAAACACAGTCATGATTTCCACATTATCTCCTATGTTGTTTAATTATAGTTTCCATATGCCGTATTGACCTTATTTGTCCACCCTTTATTTGACGATATAAATCATCAAATACGTTCCCAGTTATTTCGCCTCTATCTCGCATAACCTTAATTCTACTTCTTAATGACCTGACTTTTGTCACCCAGATAGTCTTCTTCCCTCTCCGAGCACCTTTTGCACCTTTCTTTGAGCCTGGACCTCGACCTCTTTTACTAATATTTGCCCTTACTTTTTTGACACGACCTCTTGAAACACCTTTTTTGGGTTTTATCTGAATAACGCCTTTAGCAAACAATTCTTTTATAGACTCTCTCGTAATAGCATCAAGTATTTCTTCAGAAGCTTCTGGGTCCAGCCTTAATCTATTTTTACCTACTTTTAAGACAGATGCTGCAATCCTTTTTTTTGTTGAAAGATCCATTTATTATCACTAAATTAATCTTTATTTTCTTTAGCCTTGGATATACAAGGATTTAGGACTTTTAAACCTAATTTATTTGCTCTTACTAATATTTCCATTCTTTTTCTTACTCCAAGAGTTGACGAGAATCTAATAGCATCAGTTCTTGGATTTAGTCTTTCTATTTCAGAAACAGTATGCACCAAAATATCCCTTAACCCGGATGGATGTAATCCCTTTGCTATGTTTGGACCTCCATATCCAACTTTGACTCTAACTGGCCATCCTTTAACCATTTTTCTCACTTTATGATCTTTACCCTTGGGCCGTCTCCAAGTTGGTTTTAATTTCGCATATCGCCAACTTTCAGGTCGAACAAAAGCCGGTCTATTTTTACTGTACTCAGCCCTTAACGATAGTATGCCAATTAAATTATTTGGGTTCATGTTCTCTTTGTCAACCGAATCTTTACTAACGTCAATTGCTACATTTGATACTTTATCAACATTGCTAGTTGGTTCTATGTGTCCTTTTTTAGGTTCAATGATACTTTTACTTTTCTCTTCTTTTATCATATACGTATACACCATCGAGGAAAACCCTCAAATCTTTGTTCTTAACCTTAGTAGCTTGTTCAATATTAGCCGCCGTTTGTCCTACATCATAAATGGATATTCCCTTGACTATAATATCATCTTCTTTAACTTCAATTTTTGAATTACCTATTATTTGTGCTATTCTTGGGGAACGTTCACCATAGAAATTTTCAATATGAACTTGATTACCTTTTACTTTGACAGTTATGGGAAAATGTGCAAAAACGATCTTTAATTTGTATGTGAACCCTTTGGTTACGCCAATAATCATGTTCTTGATAAGAGATTTTGAAGTAGTTGTAGTAGAGATATGCTTCTTTCTATTGCTAAATGACCTAATGCTCACAATGTTATTGTTAATAGATACTTCAGCTATGATTTTGCTAAAATCCTTACTAACCTTACCAAGCGGACCCTTTATCTCCATCAGATTATTATTGAGACTAACATTTACACCACTTGGTATTTCTACTCGTTCTTCATATAATTCTTTCAAACTAGTAGACGTAACCAAGTAGTCTTCCCCCAACACCTAAATTCTGAGCTTCAACATGGGATAATACGCCTTTGGGTGTTGAAATAAGGAGTATTCCTACACCGACCGCAGGTAGATACTGTCTTTCCCATCTATCGTAGCCATCTTTCTTTACGCTAAACCGCGGTGACACTACACCACATTTATTTATTCGCCCAAGTAATTGCACGCGTAACTTCCCGAATAGGCCATCATCAATGAATTCAAATTCACCTATGTATCTGTTCTTCTGCATTGTCCTAAGTACCTCACTAGCTAGTTTAGAAGAGGGGATTACTATACATTCTTTTTTATGTCTAAGCTCATTATTGTACATAGTTGAAAACATGTTTGGTAAGATTTGTTTTGCTGCCATAATGACACCTAACTATATTTCTTAAAACCTATCTTTTCGGCCACATCTCTGAAACACTGTCTACAGAGCATAAGATTATATTTCTGAATCATTCCTGTGTAATTACCGCACCTTTTACAATGTCTCGAACCTTTGCCATATTTCTTTTCCTTTCCGTGTCTAATCTTTACCATTACCTATTACCTCAACACCTAGAGTATTAGTAAAATACTGAATTGCATCTTCTTTACTGACTTTCTGTTTGTTACCAACTCGAGAACGCGTTCTTTTTCGTCTCATAACTCTATAACCTTTTCTTTCAAGCACAACTGATACATTCATTCCAAATATTCCAATCGAAGGATCGTATCTTATACCGGGTATCTCAATGTGTTCTCTAATACCGAAAGAACAATTTCCCGTTTCATCAAATGAACTTCTATTGATGTTGTTTGTCTTAGCTGTAATAAGTCTAGTTAAGATGTCCGAAGCATCACTACCTCTTAATGTCATAGCTACACCTATTGGTTCTCCCTTGTGAATCCCAAATTCCTTAACTGTTTGTTTAGCCATTCTGAGATTGGGATTATGTCCGGTGATGTCTGTCAAGACTTTTGTTGCTCTTTCAATTATTTCTCCTGATTTCCCTACACCAATATTAATCACTATCTTTGCTATTTTTACCATTTTCATTGGGTTTTCATTTGCGTCTATTTTGGAAGTTTCTTGAGACATTCTTTATACCTCTATTGGTAATGTTAGCAGTTGTTTATCGTCCCCAATAATAAGAATCATGTTTGCAGGGAGCTCTGTGACAGTTCCAGATATTTCCAATCCTGCTATTTTTTGTCTGGTGAAAGTCCCAGGTTTAATCTCTTTTACAGATCCTACTTGACCCGTTCGCCTACCCCTTATGACCAAAGCTATAGACCCCACTTTAAGTTGTGCAGTTTTCAATATCTTTTGTGATGGTATTTCCAAGAGTAGTACATCACCAGGTTTGTCATCACCATTATCAATAAGAATAGATCTACCGTCATGAAGATTATATTGTGTTTTACCACCTTGAACAGTTGATTTATTCTTAATTCTACATATCTTTAGGTTCTTTTCAGATTCTGGTATTTCTACAGTAGTTAAAGTTGTACCTTTTACAGGGAGTATTCTATATGTTTTCTTCAATTCAGGTATATCAATTACATCCATTAGGCCAATTGGATAACTTGGATCTGATCTCACTACACCGTCAACTAGTATTTTTCCATCACGAATAATATTTTTGGCTTCTCGATATGTCTTTACGAATTTCAAAACATCTCTTACTAATACAACTAGTGGATAACTTATTTTTCTAGAATGGGGACCTGGAGAAGTTGAAACTGTAAACTCATGACTCTTTCTTTGAATAGTCCAGAATCGTGGAGCAATAGTTCGCTTAGCCCTTTTATCTTGACCTTTTCTACCCATTAGATTTCACCTTTTTTGACTTGGAATCAAACATTTTTTTTCTATCCGAATTCAGATTCAAATTAGTTATCACAACATTAGAGGTATGTATTTTGATTGGAACGTTTCCTCCAGCAATTTTTTCACGCGTAACTCCTTCTACTGATATTCTATTTTGAGAAACAAATATTTTAGTAATCTTACCTTCCACTCCCTTATATTCTCCTCTAAGGATCTTAACACTATCATCCTTACGAAGTCTAACAGTATTAATACCATATTTCTCATGAATATCCGGTGAAACTTTAGATTTAATCTTCGCAGATAATATATGATTAGGTACCTTATATCCGAAATTCTTTGAATTAATTCTAGCCATTTCTATCACATTATTTATATTATCATGGATGCCAAGTTAGCTATTCTAGGCCATCGTGTAGCAGCCTCATAAGCAACTGGTCCCTTAATATCGGTTCCTTTCATTTCACCTTCAGGAGTCATTATTACTGCAGCATTATCTTCAAAAGATATACGGAGACCGTTGACCCTTCGTACTGGATATTTTTGTCTAATAACAACAGCATTGAATGTCTGTTTCCTTAAGGTTAGAGGACCTTTTTTTACTACAACCATAATATTGTCACCGATTGAAGCAGATGGATATCTTCTTAAACCACCTTTATGTCGCGGAACTTGAATTATTTGTAGGGTTTTTGCGCCAGTATTATCAGCACACGTAATTACAGAATTAACAGGTAGTGAACGAGTAATATATAGCTTAAATTCGTCAACGCCTTTTGCAGAAACTGCTCGAGATTTCGATGACATTCTTATTCAACCACTTTTTCTATAACAACAAATGAAGCAGTCTTGTTTAAAGGTCTGCATTCAGCAATTGTTACAGTGTCACCCTTTACTACTTCAATACATGATGGAAGATGAGCATGTATTTTACTTCTACGTTTCTCATACCTCATATATTTCTTTATATAATGAAAATATTGCTTTTCAATTACAGCATTACCTGAAGGTGTTGCACTAGCGATTTTACCTTTAACTAAGATTCCTCTAACGTTAGTATTTCCATGGAATGGACAAAGATCGTCCAAACATATCTTACTTGGAGGATTAACTGCAATTCCTATATTCTTCATTTTAATTTCTTCATCTTACCTATCCGATTCTCTGGTCTCAATGCTATTTCATTACCATTGACAATTGTCTTTTCGCCAGTTGGTATTTCAACATTCAACTTTACAATGGTTTTAGAAATGGTTTTAATGCCATTTGTAGTTCTAATCTTTAATGTATTTTTTGTCTCGTCAACTACTTCTCCAGAAACTCCAACTAAAGTATTATCAGTACTTTCTAAAACAGATACATTAAGTCCAATAATCTCATGATACATTATGTTTTGTAACGTGATCATAAAACCACTTACTCTTTATCTCCTTTAGAAGTAGTATCATTCATAATAGTTAGTATTCTAGCTATATTGCGTCTAACAGACTTAACACTACCAGATTCCTTCTTTAGTGTCCCTCTCCCTCCTGCACTTTGTAAATTAAACATTGCAAGCTTTAGTTCATAGAGTTTAGAATCTTGTTCTTTCAGACTTAGCTTTCTAATATCGTTACTTTTTATTCTCTTCAATGGGTACATTCACAACCTCTTTGGATTCAGCTACTTTACTATTACCTTTCTCATTTTCAGTATTATGTCTTGATTTCTGAGGCTTAGTTTCATTTTTAATTGTTTGTTCATTAGGTTTTTCTTTAATCGTCTCTTTTTTGATATGGATAATTTCAACCTCAGGGGCTATTGCATCTTTTATTGCTATCTTAACTTGAACACCATAAAGACCCAACTTTAGAATACCATCTTGCTTTGCCTCTCTAACTATTAGTCTTGCCATATTCCCACTTTTAGGAACTATCCCTGCACGGTACTTCTCATGATGAGCACGTTCACTTCGAAGTTTACCTGCTACTGAAATTTCAATGCCCATAGCTCCAGCGTTCATCACTGAATTCATAACCCAATTTGCTGCTCGTCTAAAGGCAACTCCTCGACCAACTGAGTGCACTAATCTATTACAAATAACTTGAGGATATAATTCTGGTACTTCTAGCTCTAGTACTGAAATTTGGGGATTTTGAATCTCAAATCTTTTTTCTATTTTCTCTGTAAGTTCTCTAATTCCTACTCCACGTCTACCTATAACTAGACCTGGTCTAGTAACAAATATGGTAATTCTAGTTCCGAGAGGAGTTTTAAGAATATCAACGCCACCATATCCAGCATCAGCCACTTCCTGTCTAAAAAATTCGTCTAGTTCCGCATTCCTTGAGAAGGTTTTCATTATGTTTTTAATAGCTGACAATTTACTTTAGACCTCTGCTGCTGCTAATTCTATATGTACCAGAGTATTATAACTTGGAGAAGATTTACCAAAAGCTCTAGAAGTGAATGACTTTACTTGTCTTCCTCTCATAGCTGCTGCATGAATAATCTTTAACCGTTCTGTATCCATGCCTTTGAATTCACCGTTATTTTCAAGATTTAACAATATCTCAAGAATCTTTTCAGCGGCTTTTATAGGATATCTTCCTGCATGAAAACCTGTTAAACCTGCTTTATGCCCCACATCATTCTTATAACGTTTGTATGCCACAACCTGTTTTTTCTCCATCACATTCTCTAGATATGTTTTAGCTTTTTGCAGCATCTTACCATTTATTGCGTTGCATATTTCTCTAGAAGCTTTGGGGCTAATATCTTCTTCCCTTCCACTAGCCTTTACATAAGGCTGAGAGAATTCTACAAAGCTATATCCAAACTTAGGCAATGTGCATTGGTCTCCATGATTCTTCTACTTCGTGCGTTTGACGGATACTCGTGGCAATTTAAATCTTTTCAATCTGAAAGTAATAGTATAATTATTGAATTATGTTCAATAAATAATATTTATGTTTGCAAATATATATTTATTAATTTTAGTTATATATGTGGAATGTAACAATTATATTCAGTTAAGTCTGCTAAATTCATTCAGCGAAATGACTTAATTATGCATGTTGAGGATCTTTTATTTCAGTGGTACATAAAGACTGGACCTAGAAGCTCCTATACCTGGAGTACCGTGAACAACTTTTTTATTTGTTATGACATACTCACCTAAGTAATGTCCAACCATTTGAGGCTTGATATCTAAAGCAACGAACTCCTTTCCATTATGAATATGGATTGAAAGTCCAACCATGTATGGTAGTATTATCATATCTCTGGCATGGGTACGTAAAGGCGATTTCTTTCCACTGCTTACATCGCTTACATGTCTAACTTCATCGAGTAGTTTTCTTTTTTCATCAGATATCCCTCTATTTAGAGAACGTCTTTGTCGAGAAGGAAGTAATTGAAGGAATTGTTCAAGAGACATTGACTTAAGCTGCTCTATATTATAGCCTCTATATTTCCACTCTTGCACCATCTTAACGATCCACCTGAATCTTTGCTTTAGCGTTACGCCTACCACCTAACCCTGTCCTCTTAGCTGCAATTAATCCTACTTTTCGCCCTGGAGGAGCATTTCTATTCGTGGTAGTAGGTTTAAGCGAATGCTGATGACGCCCTCCACCGAACGGATGGTGAACTGCAGCCATAGCTACACCTCTGACACGTGGATATAGCTTATTCTTTGACTTCATTAAGTAATATCTATTACCAGCTTTTAGGAATGGTTTTTCAGCTCTACCCCAGCCAGCTATTCTGCCGATCGAAGCACGACAATTATTATTTATTGTAATATTTCTACCTGACGGGAGTTTCACTAGGGCTCCATTAGTAGTATGAGAAAATAATAAAGCAGAACCTCCCGATGATTTTACAAGTTTACCTCCGTCGCCTTGGTTCATTTCTATATTGCAAATAGTAGAACCCTCAGGTATATCCTTTAATCGTAAAATATTACCCTCCTTAAAAGAGGCATTGTCTCCTATTTCAACAAAGGAACCAACTACTGTTCCTGTGATGGCGGGAATAAATGCAAAATTATCTTGACTAATTCTTAGTTTGCTAAGTGGTGCATCTCGACCTCGTTCATGCACAATATCTACTACTTCACATTTTGTAGTTTTTTCAGATAAATCAGGATATCTTGCAGGTGCAATTTTGCCCTTTTGTGGTGCTCTGTATTGTGCACCACCTCTACCTCTATGTTGTACAAGAATTCGTTTACCCATTCAATTACACTAATCCAAGTTTTGACGCTAAATCTACTGCAGAGTGCTCTGGTATTAGACGTACATAAGCCTTCTTACCAATAATTGTATTAACAGTATTAATAGATTCAATTTTTACCTCGTATAAAGTTTCAATTGCATTCTTAATTACTTTTTTTGAAGATGTCCTGTCAACTATGAATACTAGTCGGTTGTGCTTCTCGATAATATCATATGTTTTTTCGGTTATGTACGGTCTTATTATGACCTTTAGAGCACTTTTAGGATCCAATAACCTCACCTATTCCAAGTAGTGCCTTGGGTAATTTTTCTATAGCAGACTTTGTCCATATGACAAGTCTAATTGGATGTGAACCTGGTGCTAAATCTAATACTGTTAGATTCTTAACTAAAACACATTCTACACCCGGAATATTGCTCGCTGCTTTACAGATTCCTTTATCTTCACCTATTACAATTAAAGGTCCTCTACCGGTTCTAATCGTTCTACCGCGTATTCTAGATGTGCCTGATCTGGTTTTTCTACTAGATAGGACTCTATTAACATCATCTAATAGGTTTAAAGATGTTAGCACGTTTAACAGGTCTTTAGTTCTATTTATGTTTTCAATATTGTCTACAACAAGTATTGGAAAAATCTTTATTCCATCAACTTTGTGACCTCTCAACGATACCAACTCCTTATTTGATGTTGCTGCAATGGCGGACGCTAGTGCAAGTTTACGTTCTTTTTGGTTAATCGATTTATGTATATTCTTCTCAGATCTTGGAGGATGAGCGATTCTGCCACCTACAACGCTTGCTACTCCTCCAGCTTTATTTGCTCTCCCTGTACCAGATCCCTTTACCCTTGCAACTCGAGATACTCCACGACCAGTGTTCCAAGACTGAGCACTTGTCTTTTCACCGCCTGTAGGGTCTGTTCCTTTTGGCTGAAGTTCATGAGTCTTTAAAGAAACATATACTTTATGGATAAGATCAGGCCTGTATGGTATTTCAAATATCTTTGGAAGATCAATTTCGCTAACTATAGAACCATTTATTTCTAATAAATTAGTTTTCATAATAATTTCACCTATTCTTCACTACGCTTAGCTCTAATATTTTGGGAGTTTGTATCTTTCTATTTGATGGTCGAATTGCATGTCTTATTTTTATGAATCGTTTTGCAGGTCCTTGAACAGACCCTTGTAGAATAATGTAATCTGACTTGACGTTACCATAATGTGAAAAACCACCTTTAGGCATTATAGGATTTTCGGTGCCATTACCTATAGCTATTACTCTTTTATTATACTCTGTACGTCGATGAAGACCCATCTGGCCAGCGGAAGGCACAGTATACATAGTTGCGGATGGATTCCATGGTCCGATGGTACCTACAGCTCTAACTGTTTTTCTTGATTTATGATGTTTCTTAGTAATTCCCATACGTGTAACAGGGCCTTCAAAACCATGTCCTTTTGTTATACCTATTGTATCGGTAAACATTCCTGGTTGAAAGATATCTGAAACTCTAATTGTTTTGCCAAGTACTGATTGTAGATATTCAAATTGTGATTCCTTAGAACTTCCTCCAACTTTAGATTCAAATATTATCGGTATCTTTTGTGCGAGATTTGCATCTTTTGGAGATATACAACAAACAGCAGATAATCTTTGAACGTTTTTTAGTTCTTGTTTAATAGATGCTATGTGTTTTTCACTATTTATAGAGTTGAACTTCTTCTTCTTACTAAGATTCTTTGGTTGATTCTTGGAATAAACTTCATCAAAAACTTTGAGACAACCGTTAGAAGTCTTATAAGCTCTAAATCCAGAAATAAAAATTGGTGGAGATTCAATTACTGTTGCAGTATTAAACACTGGTTTCCCGAAATTGGGTGTTCTTTCTCTATCATCAACAGTATACACGTGAATAGTACCGCTTTTAAAGCCTGCAAAGTTAAGAATGCATGGTTTATCACTTTGTATTTCTGGCCAAGTTTGCAAAACAGGGTTAAAGCTCTTAGCTCTTCCCCTAGGTAGATATGCAAGTGAACCATGCCTAGCAGCGCTCTTCTTTCTATGACCCATTATACATCAGTCTTACGCGTTTGGGTTTAATTAGTGTTTTTTAAAGTGTTTGTTAGTATTATGTTACATCTGTTTTCCTAGGTTCATAGCTAGGTTTAGAATAGTTAAAGTACTCAATATTGCCTCCTCAGATCTTATCGTAGCCACTCCTTGTTGTGGAACTATGTTCATTATATATTTTGAAAGACTTTCGGGCTTTACACCTTCTTTTGATAACATTTCATAAATTCCATGTTTTGGTGACCCAAATACAACACCGATATTATTTTTCTCTTTTATTTCTGATATGATCTCCCACCACATGTCTACTATTGAACGCCCCTTACGTGATGTCAATATTATCATATCAGAATGTGAAGCAGATATATAATCAGTTATTGAGGAAACGGTTATTACTTCATACCCCCAATACTCATTGACATCTTCACGTCGAATTAATTTACACCGTAAGTCTGGATATTCAGAAATGAATTTTACGGTTATTCTTAATTGTTTAGGGGATTTTCCATCAATAGGAATTAATTCAGGTAGTCCTACATCAGCATAAGTTTCCCCGTTTTTTTCAACAATGAATCCATCGCGATAATCACCACTTTTGATCGTAAGATGTGATTCAGCAAGTTTGTGATGTGGTGTTCGTAACGGTGGTAGTAAACCGGCATAACTTAAAATAGGATTAATTCCATAGAAATGTTTTCTTAGATATTGAGGGGTGTCTAAGTACTCAAGTATTGTTTTAATAATATCTTCTTCTCCAAATTTTTCATTATTATCTTTGTATATATACACACTATTTACTTTGAATATAGAACAGATTCTAGCGATAGTTCCAATCTTCGTTGTTTTATCTCGAAGATGTGTTGAATCGGAAAGTATTGTGTTAGGGATAGCTATAGAGAAAAATTTTCCTTGCACGAAAAGCCTGTATCTATCCATCGAAAATAGTTTTTCTAAACAATTACTTTGTTTTCATAATTTGTTAATGTGACAATTAAACAATAACATAAATTATTAATAATGAGATTCTAATATGGATAATAAATGGAACAAGATAAAGATCTAGAGATTCTTACAATGAAAAAAATACTAGATATTAAACGCAAGATATCTAAAGCTGATAAGCCCAAAGAGATTAGCAGTAGAGATATAGTCTTATCTAGGCTTGTCGACAGAGGGATTGAAGTATTAGAAATAGCTGAGAAACATTATCCAGATAAGACCAAATACATCATAGACAAACTTGCAGAACTTATAAAGAACGAAAAAGTTGAATATATATCAGGTGGAGAACTCCTTGGGTTATTTAGACAACTTGGCCTAAATATCCATGTCGAGACATCTATAAATGTAGAAAAACATGGAAAATTAGTTCCTTTAGCTGATAAGTTGAAATTTGATAGTTAGGTTTTAGATACAATTGATTCAGCATAAAAAATATATCTGAAGTTCCTTTTATCTACAAAATTAAGCTAATTATGGAATAATGTCTATTACAAGTGTCATGATAAAGTATACTTGTGATTGTATTAAGACCTTATAAATAGCGACAAGTTTGAATCATTTATGAAGAGTATTTTTGCATATTAGAATAATAAGAAGTGATTATTAAAGAAGCTAGAAGTTACCCCTTTATTACGCCTATTGGTCTAAGTCTTGCAACTTTTGTAGCAATACCAACTTCATGAGATACTTGAGCGACAGCATCAACATCCTTATATGCACTTGGAGCCTCTTCAACAATTCCTTGCCAACTTGCTGATTGAATAAAGATACCTTTTTCTTCAAGTTCATGTTTAACATCTTCGGCTCGCATTGACCTAATAGCGGCTGAACGGGAAAACATGCGACCAGCACCATGAGCAGTTGAACCGAAACTTAAATCCATAGATTTTTCTTTTCCTAGAAGAACCCAGCTTGCAGTTCCCATAGATCCTGGTATTAAGACTGGTTGACCAACATTTCTATATTCTAGTGGAATATCATTACTTCCTGCTGGAAATGATCGGGTAGCTCCTTTTCGATGTACTATTACTTTTCTTTTGATTCCTTCAATGTAATGATCTTCTGATTTTGCGATGTTATGTGCAACATCATATATTAGCTTTAATCCTAGTTCTTCTTCTGAGGTTTTGAAGATTTTTTCGAATACTTTTCTAGTCCAGTGAGTTATCATTTGCCTATTTGACCAAGCGTAATTCAAAGCAGAAGCCATTGCTGACATATAATCATTAGCCTCTTTAGATGTGTTTGGTGCACAAGATAATTCTCTATCAGGTAGAGGAATATTATATTTCTTGGATGCAGATTCAATTATTCTAAGATAATCGCTGCAAACTTGATAGCCTAAACCTCTTGAACCTGTGTGTATCATTATCATAACTTGTCCTGAATCAGTTATGCCAAATTTTTCTGCAGATTTTGGATCGTGTATCTTATCAACCACCTGTAGTTCTAGAAAATGATTTCCTGAACCTAGACTTCCTAACTGAGGAGCACCCCTTGATTTGGCAACTGACGATACATTATTCGGATTTGCCCCTTTCATTCTGCCGTTTTCTTCGCAGAATTCAGAATCCCTGTTATTTCCATAACCATTTTCTATAGCCCATTTAACTCCATTCAATAGTACTTCATCAAGTTGCCTTCCAGAAAGTTTTACCTGACCTTTACTACCAAGACCTGAAGGTATTGCTCTAAAGAGATCTGAAATTATTTCTTTGATTTTGGGTTTTACTTCATTCTCAGTAAGATTTGTCTGAATCAGACGAACACCGCAATTGATATCGTAACCAACTCCTCCTGGAGATATAACTCCGTTTTCGGCATCTGTAGCTGCCACGCCGCCTATTGGAAATCCGTATCCTTCATGCCCATCAGGTAAAATGACAACATGTTTATAGACTCCTGGAAGATGTGATACATTCATTCCTTGTTCTATAGTTCTATCAGTAAGCATCTTCTGAAGAATATGTTCGTCAGCGTATATGGTTACAGGAGTTTTCATCCCAGCATCAATGTTTTGATCTATTCTATACTCAACTTCACTGATTTTCTTAATTGGATATTTTGATTTTAATTGACTCATTAACATCACCTATAACTAATTAAATACACAACTCTTGATACGTTAATTAATGGTTATAATGTTTTTCTGACTTTTGAAATAATCTTTTGAAGATTAGAACTGTACTGAAGCGCTCTTTTGGGTTTATACACAATTTCTTTTGGCAGCCCCGCTTCCAGTGCCGCTGCACGTAATACTATCTTTCTTTCATTACTTTTTGGATTTATCTTTAGATTAGGGTGTAAAGATAAGGCATAGTTAGCTAAATCATAGGAAGCATAAGGAAGGATAAGATTTGAATAAGGTGAGGCTGCCATCTCATCTCGCTCTAAGTTTGCTGAATATGCATTTAGCACATCAGTTCTCATCAATTCTTGAACTGCAGTTACGTCATATTCATTGTATGCGCGAATATATTTTGAATAACCTCCAAAGAGCTCATCCGCCAGCTGACCTAACACTAGACCTTCGCAGTCTTCAGTATTAGTAATTGAGGCCATAATATTAATAGCCAATCCTATTGCTAAATCCATGTTGCTCTTTCTTTCAATAACATTTGATATTCTATTGAGTAAGTCTTTTATTTCGTCTGCTTTTATGCGAACTTCTCTTAGATTGAGATTTAATGAATTAGCAGAAACTTTTGTTTCAACTTCATCTCTTGAGCCTTCAACGTAAACAGAGATTAATTCAATGTTTGTCAATCTTGAGGCAATTAATGCAAGTAATGAGCTGTCAATTCCACCAGAGAATCCCAAAGCGATCTTTTTTTTGTTAAGCCTATTCTTAACAGATGTTTCAATTAGATTAAGAATATGTTTTGATGATTCGCCGAGGCTAACATCTAGGTAATTGTTCTTTGGTAAATCCTTTATTAAGAATCTATTAAGATTCCTAAGATCAGATCTGTATATATATCCTGGTTGAACTGATTGTGAAGCTAAACCTATACATTCTAGCGCTTTTGCTTCTGAAGCTACCCCAAATAATCTGTCATTTCCACCCATAAAGAGTGGTTTTACACCCAATGGGTCTCGGCCAAAAATTAAAGTATTCTCTTTTAGAAATGCGAAAGCGTAATCTCCATCAACTTTTCTGAGGATTTCAGCTAGAACTTCGGGCTCTGACTTGCTCTTTATTTTAGAGACAATGATTGATAGTTTTTCATCATAAATTGCACCATGAATGGGTGATAGTTCACCAGAGTTTGAATTACTTAAACAATATCCAATAATTGATTTTGATGAAATATTTTTTTTTTTAAATTCTTTCATTGAGTCTACCATGACGTTATTATTATATTCTATCGAGTAACCTTTCCAAGCACGATGGCTCATTTTGACTAGAGATTTATTCAGATAAGGGAAAACATCTTTAGCTCCTAGAAAACTGACAAACCCGTTTATTTCCTGCAAAATAATTCAGCTGTTTAATTCTTTTTTAATATTTTTAGCTAATGTTGAACCAATTTTAGGTACTTTCGCTATATCTATAGTTTGAGATGATATATTTCACCTTTCAAAATAATAGCTTTAATTGCTTCTTGTTGAGATGGATATAATTCATTGTAATCTTTTACTGCTAGAATATCAATTAGATTTCTTGGAACGTTAAGGTTTGTTATGTTCAAAATATATTCATCACTTATTCTTCACGTGTTTAGATTCTTGTTGATTAGAGTTTTCTATAGAATCCGGGTTTTACCTCATAAATCGCGCCACTTCTATTAAGAGTTTGTAACATTCTTTTGGATTCGTCAGGAGTTTTACTATGTTTTACCATATATTCTTCTATGAATTTCTTTTCGTCAACTGGTTTCTTATCGCTACCCTCAAGTTGTTTGAAAATATCTAATGCTGATTCTAATAGAGTTCTTTCACTTAAAGGCTTACCGTGAAACACGCCCAAGTCAGTTTTGCCAGTTCTTACATCTATACCTACAGTTTCATACATTCTTCTCACCAGAGAGATAGCCTGCATAGCATCATCTTCAGTCACTTTTTCTCTAAGTAGTAACCTAGCTCCCGAAGTAGCTAGTCGAACCAGTCCTTCGAGTTGTCTTGGGGTAACTGTAATCATGGATTCTGAATTAGTAGCTCTCATTCTCAGGTAATAATCTAGAATAATTTCTTGTGCTTCTTCTGTTAGTATGGGATTTAGCTTCTTTGCATACGCAATGTATTTTCTTAATATTGAGAATTCTACTGGAGGAGTCTTAACATAGTCACCTTTTCTATGAATTTCTAACACATGTCTTGCTAATTGCTCATCCTTAGTTCTATCAGGCTTATCTTTCAAAACAAATATTAAATCAAATCTGGTCAATAGAGGAATAGGAAGGTTTACGTTCTCGACTATATTTCTAAATTCATCATATTTTCCTAAAAGTGGGTTTGCAGCTGCCAATACTGATGTTCGTGCATTAAGTGTAGCAACTATTCCTCCTTTTGCAACACTAACTGTCTGTTGCTCCATACATTCATGAAGAGCTGATCTGTCTTCATTCCGCATTTTATCAAACTCATCAATGCTTGCGATACCCTGATCTGCTAGAACCACAGCCCCTGCTTCAAGCATCATCAAGCCATTTTTTTCTCTCACAACAGCAGCAGTCAATCCAGCCGCGGTAGACCCTCGACCTGAAGTATAGAGCCCTCTAGGGGCTACTCTTACTGCATATTTTAGTAGTTCAGATTTTGCAGTACCTGGATCTCCAACAATAAGTACGTTGATATCACCCCGTATATTTGTTCCATCGGGCAATACATGGCGAGGAGAACCTAACATCATTAGTAGAATAGCTTCTTTCTGGTTTTCATGCCCATGAATAGCTGGAGCAACAGACTCTATTAGACGTTGGTAAGCATTAGGCTGACTGGCTATACTTTTGATAATTGCTTCATCTTCTTTTGATATTTGTATTTCATCAGGTTCCTTTCCAATTACCTCTGCGTAATTACCTTCAATTGTAGACCTAAAGATTGTTAACCTACCTTTTCCTTGTGAATATTCAGGCTCAGCTCTTACAATACCTGTCAGAACAATCCTATCGCCTGGACGAACAGAATTTACAAGATCACCTGTCAATGAAATATCAAATGATTGGGGAAGTTGACCTGGAGGTAATTCTTCAGGAAGTTCTTGCATTCTTATTATTTGGTAATCTTGAAACCTTGTTTCTTTCTCAACAAGCTCAAAATTCTTAATCTCATCACATTTTGAACATCTTCGTGGTCTTTTAAGAATTATCTTTTTCTGTAATACGAGGTTTGTGTGGCCGCATTTAAGGCATTTATACGCAGCCTCAATTGCAAGTGGTTTTACATCTGAAGTTCTTACAACTATTCCTGTTGCTGCAATAAGTTTGTCCAGATGTATTGTGGAAACATTTCGAATAGATATCTTGTCCTGCAGATTTCTAATCCTTACCATCAAATCTTTTTTATATTTTTCAGCGTAGGATGGGTTTTCAGTTCGAACAGTTTCGTATAATGCGTTTCTGAAGCTTTCAAGTGACTCGTCAGGATTAGATAACATTCTATTAGTAATTTCTACATCAAAGATTAGTAGATCATCAAAGTCAATGGTTAATGACCTTCTACCGGTAGCTATCATTTGTGATACGCGAATTCTATAGATAGGTTCTCCAGATTTTGATCTAAAGTTCTTAAGAAATCGTTCTAGAATTTCGTTTAGTTTTGATTGCGTTGGTTCACTCATCCGTTGTTCTCTCCAGAATTGATAGTTTCCATTTCTGAACAATATTCCTGATTATATTGAAAAGCTGCAGTTCTTCAGGGGTTATTTTAAGTGCAATATCATGAATATTTTCACCAACGGTTAAAGGCAGTAATTTTACAGTTCTTAATGTAACTAGATCTAATGCTCTCATATGGGCTTCATCATACGTTTCTTTAGCACCTTTTGAATCTGAATTTCTTAGACTATTAATATGTCTTCTTAATCTTAAGTAGAAAACACCTGTTAAAGTTGAGAGTTGATTAGAACCTTGAATTCTCTCTCGGCTTAAGGCTTTCAACATATCAATCTCAAAACTTTCTTCTTGCACTTCACCAAAACCAAGTTCAAAGAAGACTTCAGCTGCCCATCTTGGAATATCAATTATATCGCCTTCGTTTGTTTCATTCAATGATATTGAACCAATCATTATTTTTGGTAGATTCTGTTTGATTAAGACTTTTACAGGATTAAGAAGATATTCTATTTCCCTATCCTTGATGAATGTAGATATGTCATTAACTTGATGTTGCATATTCCCACTCTCTTCCATTTAATACTTTTATTTGTTCTTTGAGGTATCTAAATCAAACTTTTGATTTTCGTTCTACTTTCTACCAAACCTAAAACCCGTCATCAGCTGTTGGAGTTTTATAGTGGTAGGAAGAGGTATCATTATTAGTTTAATATACAGAGGATTAATGATGGAACTTTCACTCCCCCGTGGAATGCGTGATTTTGGGCCTTCGGAATATGAGGCTCTTGAGAATATTAGATCTAAATTCGTAGAGGTAGCCAGAATTTTTGGTTTTAGATTAATGGAGCCTTCACCTATAGAAATGCTCCAAACACTTGAAGCTAAAAGTGGAGTCGGTATAAGAAATGAGGTGTATAATTTTGAGGATAAAGGAGGGCGAGAAGTTGGATTAAGATTTGATCTTACAGTTGGTTTAACTAGATATGTTGTTTCTAACCGTGGGTTGCCACAGCCTGTAAAACTGGGAGTTTTCTCAGATATGTGGAGATATGATGAGCCGCAATATGGTCGTTTCAGATGGTTCTACCAATGGGATGTTGAAATATTTGGAACAAAAAGTGTGGAAGCAGAAGCTGAAGTCATAGAGTTTGCGTGGGTACTTCTAAATAAATTAGGTTTGCATGAAATATCAATCGAAATAGGTGATAGAAGAATTGTTGAGGAGTTTATTCGAATGAAATTAGGAGTTAGTAACGATAAAGAAATAACAAATCTCTTAAGGTCTGTTGATAAGCTTCAGAAGAAAAATGTAAATGAGATTATTTCAGAAAATATACAAAATGGAACAGATGTAGATACTGTGAAGAAAATGTTGGAATTTGGAAGTATTAAAGGTAACCCAGATGAAGTACTATCTTTGTTGAGTAAATATGGTATAACAAATTTAGGTGATTTAACGCGTTTTACAGATTTGTTAAATGATAAAGGAGTCAAGAGTTTTGAAGTAAATATGGGAATTGTTAGAGGATTAGATTATTACAATGGATTAGTATTTGAGATATTTGAGAAAGATAAACGGAATATTGGAGCACTCGCTGGAGGGGGTAGATACGATATCTTACCAAGTGTTTTTGGAAGAAACGACATTGGAGCAGTCGGAATAGCAGGTGGAGTTGAGAGAACGATACTTGCATTGTCAAATAAAGATAAGGAGACAAACCCGATATTGTTTGTTGCGTATACCAGTGAAAAAATGTCTAGAATAGCTGCTAAAATATCTTCTAGATTACGATTAGCAGGGATACCAACAGACCTTGAGGTTTCAGGTAGAAGTTTGAAAAAACAATTTGAATATGCTTCAAAATTTGCGCCTTTAATACTTGTTGTTGGACCTCAAGATTATGACAAAAATGAAATAACCTTAAGAAACATGAAAGAAGGTTCGGAGACAAAGATAACTCTAGACAAACTTGAGGTCAGCATAAAGAAAATAATGCAGGATTTGTGACTTAAATAAAACCATATACCGAAATAACTTAATACAACTTATCTTAGCCTTTGTTGAAGGGATTTAGTTTTGCCTACAAGGCTTAGAAAGATCCGAAAGCAACGTGGATCAAGATACCATGGCTGGGGACAAGTTGGACAACACAGAAGAAGCGGAACACGAGGAGGCAGAGGAAAAGCAGGACTGCACAAGCATAAATGGACATGGACAGTAAAGTATGCACCAGATTACTTTGGCCCTGATGGTTTTATTCCACCAACTCAAATAGTGGTTAAAAAGTGGATTAATGTAAGTCAACTTGAGGATTTAGCTAAACATATTGCGGGGATTAGCGATAAGAAAGTAATAATGAATCTTACACAAATGGGTTATGATAAGTTACTAGGTCAAGGAAAAATTAGCAGAACATATCAAATTGTCGTAAGTAAATGTTCTGAGAGTGCCAAACGAAAGATAGAAGAAACTGGTGGAAGTATAGTAGCAGGATAGATTATTCGTTGAGTCTTTTCAGGGGTTTCATTGGAACAGTATCAAAAGTACTACCGGAGGTACCTAAACCAACTAAGAAACCTGGTTTCAACGAGAAGCTAATCTGGACAGTATTAGTATTAGTTGTATACTTAGCTATGACTCAGGTTCCACTGTATGGAATTGCTCAAGGAGAACAGGACCCTCTTGCATACAGTAGAGTAATATTTGCTTCCAGTCGTGGAACATTAATGGAGCTTGGAATAGGTCCAATAGTGACAGCAGGGCTGATACTTCAGTTATTGAAAGGTGCAGAAATAATAAAACTTGATTTCAAGAAACCTGAGGATAGAGCTTTATTCACATCAATGACGAAGTTCTTCACACTTGTAGTTATTTTAGTAGAAGCATCTGCATTTATTGTGAGTGGAACCTATGGAAGAAACTTATCTTCACAAGTTGTAGCCGTAATTCTTATTCAGTTATTCGTGGCAGGCATTATTGTTTTACTTCTTGATGAGCTCATTCAAAAAGGATGGGGTATAGGAAGTGGTGTAAGTCTGTTTATCATGGCTGGTGTGGCTCAAACTATTATGTGGTTTACTTTCAGCTTAGTCCCAACTGGAGAAGGGCCTTTAGGAATAATTCCATATATGATAGACTCAGCGATTAAAGGTGACTTAAGTAATGTATTGTTTAGAAGTAATAATTTACCCAGTCTATTCGCATTAGGAGTAACTATAGTAACGATTATCATAATTATATATATTGAAGGAATAAGGATAGAGATACCGATAACATCAACAAAGTATAGAGGCTTCCAAGGAACATATCCAATAAAATTACTTTATGTTTCTAACGTTCCTGTGATATTGGTTTCAGCCTTGACTGCAAATCTTATGTTTTTAGCACAAACATTATGGAGCTCTTTCAATCGTAACAACGACAATGCTTTAGTGAACCTAATGGTAACTTATAATTCAACTAATCCTGGTGCAGGTCCTAACGGAGGCTTGATGTACTACCTATCTTCACCACGCAATATTGGCGTTAATATAGATCCTTTACATGCTATAATATATGTGGGCTTCTTTGTTTTATTATCACTTATATTCGCAAAAGTTTGGGTTGAGATAGGAGGTTTATCACCTAAGGAAGTTTCAAAGAGTCTATTGAATGCTAATGTTCAAGTACCTGGATTCAGAAGAGCTGAATCTTCAGTTGAATCAGTACTTTCACGGTATATTCCGGTTATTACAATATTAGGAGGGATAATAATTGGTTTGCTTGCTTCAGTGTCAGATTTATTGGGAACTTTCGGGTCTGGAACAGGAATACTATTGATGACAAGTATCACAGTACAATTATACCAAACACTAATGAAGGAGCAACTAGAAACACAAATGCCAAGACTTGCGGGACTATTAGGTAAATCTTAAAGGCAAACTTTTTACATAAACTAAAATAACTTATTGGAAGCTAGGCTTTAAGAATGAATGACTGCAAAAGAGTTGTGCTAGTAGGAATACCAGGTGTTGGTAAATCTACGGTTGTAAACAAGATTCAGGAAACTCTCAAGAGTAAAGGGATAACGGTAGAATATGTAATATTTGGCTCAGTTATGATGAAAGAAGCTGAGAAGATAGGTGTTAAGCATAGAGACGAATTGAGAAATCTTCCTGTTTCTCAACAAAGAAAACTCCAATTATCAGCCTCTATAGAGATATCGAAGATGAAATCAGATATTCTTCTTGTCGATACCCATCTTTTCATAAAGACCTCAGAGGGTTATTGGCCAGGTCTTCCAATAGATGTTGCAACAGCTCTTTCACCAACTCATCTAATCTTAATTGAAGCTACTCCTTCTGAAATAATATCAAGAAGAATAAAGGATACTACTAGACGAAGAGATATAGTAATAGAGAAAGATATTATTGAGGAACTAAGCATAGCCAAAGATATGTTGAGTGTATTAGCTGTTTTAACTGGAGCATCTATTATGTATGTTAGTAATTCAGAGGGAAAAGCAGATGATGCTTCAGCAAAAGCAGTTTCAGCTTTAGGTGTTGTATAGCTAATTGTTAAGCCAGTTATTAATTGTAGATGCTTTAAAAAATCCGCCAGTAGCCACTTTGTTAATAGCTGGATTAGCTATATTAGTTAACATACTTACATCACTTGTTAGAAAACGTTTCACTAATATTGAGCGTTCCAGACGGACTCAAAAAGAAGTTAAGGAATTCAATAGTGATCTTAGGAATGCAATTATGAGTAAGGATAAAGCAAAAGAAGAAAAACTCCGTAAAAAACAAAAATCGATTAATGAAATGCAAATGAAGATGTTTTCAGAAAACATGAGAGCTTCCATTATTTTTATGCTGCCATTCTTCGCTGTATGGGGTATTTTAACTGGTTACTTTGGTTACGAAGTTATAATGGCATATTCGCCTTTGGATCTGCCTCTTTTAGGAGGTAGCGGTATTATATTTAGTAAAGATCTCAATTTCTTCTGGTGGTATTTCTTATCTTCAATGACTTTTAATGGAGTATTGTCAAAGATTCTTGGAACAGGTATGACCAGCTAGAATTAGAGTAAGATATGTTTGAAATCAATAATAATTTCAGGAATGCCTGCTTCAGGAAAGACTTCTGTTGCTAAAAGCCTTTCTGAAAGATATGGCTTAAAGTATTTTAGTGGAGGAGATATATTGAAAAATATTGCTATCTCAAAAGGGTACAAACCTTCTGGAGATGACTGGTGGGATACTAACATTGGAATGAAGTTTCTAGATGAGAGAAAGGAATCAGATCAATTTGACAAAGAAGTGGATGAACAATTAGTCAAATCTATTGAGAATGGGGGAGTAGTTGTAACTAGTTACACTGCTCCATGGCTCACTGATAAAGCAGTTAGAATATGGTTGAAGGCTTCAGTTGAATCTAGAGCAGACAGAATGGCCTCACGTGATAAAATCAGTTTTGAGGAATCCTTGAAAATAGTAAACAAAAGAGACTATGAGAACATCAAGTTATACAAGAAAATGTATGGCTTTACAATAGGCGAAGATTTATCAGTCTTCAATCTAGTCCTTGATACTGATGAAATTATGAAGAAAGATGTGATCGATATTGTCAGCTACACAATCAAATATTTCATCTAATTTATCAAGCGATTCTAAGAATCTAATAGTTCTTGATGAGGAGGAGACTAATGAAAAGTATGGAAAATATCCTAGTACAAGAACTGTGGAAGATTTATTAGATTATGGATTTATTACCATTGATAAACCTCCAGCTCCGACTAGTCATGAAGTAGTAGCTTGGATTAGAAGAATGTTGAAAGTTAAGAGAGCTGGTCATAGCGGTACACTTGACCCTATGGTTACCGGATTGCTTCCAGTTGGACTGGGAGAAGCAACAAAAGCTTTGTCTGTTCTACTTATGGGGCCAAAAGAATATTATGGAATAGCCAGATTTCATGGTTCTGTCGAAGATGATACTCTACGAAACGTATTTAGAGAATTCATAGGAGAAATATACCAAAAACCACCACAAAGATCATCAGTTAGAAGAACGACCAGATTAAGAAGAATATATGAGTTAGAAATTATTGAAACGAAAGGCAGACTAATATTGTTTAGAGTATTATGTCAAGCTGGAACATACGTTAGGAAGCTAATCTACGATATTGGTGAAGTTACGATGAACGGAGCAACTATGATAGAGCTAAGAAGATCAAAAGTGAGTGATATTGAAGAGAAAAATGGATTAGTAAGTCTTCATGATTTGGCTGATGCTGTGTTTGAGTGGAAAGAGAATGAATCAGAGGAGAAAATCAGGAGATTAATACAGCCAGTTGAAAAAATGGTTTCTTCGCTCAAATCAATAATTATTAGGGACTCAGCGATAGCATCTATATGCTACGGAGCTCAACTTGCTATACCAGGTATATTAAAACTATCTCCAAACATAATAAAGGGAGATACTGTTGCCATCTATAGCTTGAAAGGCGAGCTAGTGGCTATATCTGAGGCAATAATGTCAACAAAAGAAATAGAAGACGCCGATAAAGGGATAGCCGTCAAGACTAAAAGAGTAATAATGAAGCAGGATACTTATCCAAAATTATGGAAAAAGAAATCGCAAAATGCCGGGGTCGCCTAGCCTGGTAGGGCGCAGATCATAAGGAGCTAAAGCCTGGAAACAAAAGCTAGCGAGCCTGTGACTTCTTGGAGTCACGTGGGTTCAAATCCCACCCCCGGCGCTCATTCTATGATAAATCAAATACTATTAATGATGAATCTAACAACATAATATCCTGTTGATTTAAGTTATTTACAAAATATTAACTAATTAATATAAATGAAAAGTATCATTAGATTAAGTTTTTTAGTATGAGACTTCAGAGCTAGGTCTAAGCATTCTCATTCTCCTTGTTCTACCGCATTTTGTACATTTATACAATGTCCTTCCTCTAGGATTATAAGTTACATCTTCTTCATTTATGACTTGATGTTCTGTTTTTACAAGGCAACGGTCACAATGTCGTAATTCATTCAAAGCGTTTGCTCATTATTCTGAATTAAATCCTTAGACATAAGTCTTGCTTCTCAACTATTTGGTTGACTAATATTTTAATTAGCATAATATTTCCTAACTTATCAATTAATTCATTTTAAAAGTTAGTTTCTTATGCTAAGTTTCTTAGTAAATAAAAGTGCATTAACTCATATTAAAAAGGCATTTCTCGATAATATCAACCAGAAATCAATGTAAAACACTTGAAAAATCAGATAGATTCAATCAACAACGACTAAAACGTATTGTGATATTCTCAAATTAGTAAACAGATAGATTTTATACCTTATTTATGTGAAGCCCTATTTGCCGGGGTAGCTCAGCCTGGTTAGAGCGCCAGCCTCCACATAAGGGCGTTACTCATAATCTGGAGGTCGCGGGTTCGAAACCCGTCCCCGGCACTCTAATGTTATTTTTTATCACCTAATATTAATAATAAAAGAAGTGATATCTTATTATTCTATCTTAATTTAATAATCACTTAATAGATTATTTGTTTAGTATAGTTTATAGGAGTCTGATTTTAGTAGTAAAGTGGTTAATTATTGAGTAAACGAC
>Ga0214473_10000663_pt1 | contig 47995 bp, 43 predicted proteins | sample RVTome_7_FD_203509 | JGI IMG/M metagenome (GOLD analysis project Ga0214473, IMG submission 203509) | Soil microbial communities from uranium-contaminated site in the Upper Colorado River Basin, Wyoming, United States - RVT98D197 | ecosystem: Environmental > Terrestrial > Soil > Contaminated >...
CGAGCTTGTGCTTGCGAACACTCTCGATGGTTTTGGAAAGGCAGCCAGGCATCGTCATCGCCAGGCGGTAGACGAGGGAATCGACTTCTTGATCGAGGAGTGACAGGTCGGTCTTTCCGCTCGAAAGTGTGTCTTTCCCCTTCTTGCGATCTTCGCCGGTTTTGAACTCGCCGTAGACGATTTGGCCGCTCTCGTCGATCCACCGGTCGGTGATGACCAGAGGATTGGTGACGAACCGGTCTCCTATCTTGAGTGCCGGGACGACCTTGGTGATTAAACCTAGACGAAGCGCCTTGTAAGGACTCCAATGCTCGCAGAGGGTGCAGCTTTCCATGGCAGCTTCTATGCCGACGAAGAGCGGTAGAAAATCAGTGCTGCCGCCGTCGGGTGCCGAGCCGTGCTTGGGGCCAGCCTGGCCGAACAGAGCCAGATCCTGAGCGATAGAGAAATCGCAGGCCATACCGATCTCCTGCCCACCGGCGATGCGCATGCCGTTGACGCGGCAGATCACCGGCCGGTCGCACATCAGAATGGCACTCACCATGTCGTTGAAAAGCCGCATGTACTGCCGGTACTCTTCCGGTCGTCCCGCGTAGTACTCTGCGTATTCGGCGGTGTTGCCACCGGTGCAGAAGGCACGATCGCCGGCACCCGTGAAGACGACCCCCACGCATGCGCGATCCATCGAGGCTCTCCTCATACCGAGGATGACCCCCCGGACCATATCGGTGGTGTACGAGTTCAACTGCTTGGGGTTGTTGAGAGTGATACGGACGGAGTGGAGCCCTTCGACGGTCTTGCCTTGAGGATCTTTAAGAGGCGTTTCTTCGTATAGCACTCCGGGAACGTCCGCTCCTGTGGTGAGGTTGTGATCTTTCAATTCCATGGCATTAACTCTCCGGAACGAGGATCACGCGACGCGAGACTTTTCCGTCATGCAGGTCCCTCAGGGTCTCGTTGATGAAGGCGAGGGGGCGACTCTCCACGAACGGGGTGAGAGCGACTTTCCCCGAGAGGATCAGATCGACAACGGCCGGGTAGTGTTGGGGCAGGCAGCCCCAGTTGCCCTGGGCCGTGGCGTCGAGGGCCATCAGGTTTGAGAGACGAAGCTCGACCTTACGGGGAGTGTAGCCGACGACGGAGAGGTAGCCGCCCGGGTCTAGCAGACCGAAGGCGGTGCTCTGTCCTTGAACGGTACCCGATGTCTCGAAGATCTTGCGTCGCCAGCTGGGGACTCCTCGCTCCTTGGCGAAGCCGCGAACCGCGTTGCGCACGTCCTTGAAGGTCATCTCATCCGGCCGCAAGGCGAGTGAAGCCCCGTGCGCCGCGATCAAATCCAGTCGTTGGGGATTGACGTCTAGGGCGATGACGTGGGCGCCCAGAGCGGCCGCTATCTGTACGCCGAAGCCCCCCACGCCTCCCACTCCGACGAAGATCGCAACATCGCCTTCCGACAAACCACTGCGGATCACGGCTTGGTAGGGTGTCGAGACGGCGTCGGCGATCACCGAGAGCTGGGACAAATCCAAACCGTGGGGATTCGATTTCGGATCGGCCAGATCGGGCACTTCGCAGAGTCCGTTGGCGGGAACCCGCAGGTGCGTCGCGAAGCCTCCGTGAACGTCGTTGCCGGGGAAGATCTGTTGCGGGCAAACGGAAGCGTGACCCTCCTGGCATGCCTCGCACGCCCCGCAAGGAATCACCGCCGGGACAATGACGTTCTTCCCCAACCAGACCTCGGCTCCTGTCCCCGCCTCGATGACGGTGCCACTAACCTCGTGGCCCAGCGTGAGGGGGAAGGGATGGCGCGTTGGGACTCCGTCGTACAGGAAGCCCAGATCGGTGTGACAAACCCCGCAGCCCGCTACCTTTACGAGGACCCCTCCTGGCCCAGCGGATTCTTCTCTTTCTTCCAGGACCAGGGGCTCACCAGGGTGGTGCGCAACCCAGGAGGTGAGAAGCATCTGTTTTATCCTTTTAAATCAGTGACTTCCTAAAATAGATAAAACAATACTCTTATATCTATATAAGGCCGAAGACCGCGTTTTGTCAAGGGAAAACTGAACAGGACGGTGGTGGGAAAGGGAGTGGGGGGAGGCAGAGCCCTCCCCCACTCTAGTTAGTTCTTGATCTCGGTGGCAATGAACACCGGCGATACGCCGGGGCTGAGCGGTGGCACCAGGCCTTCCACTCGGACCACGCTGCCGGCCGCGAAGGCGTCGATGCTGGCGCCGTCTCCCACCACGAACTGTAGGCTCAAGCCGTCCACAGTAAGCGTGAAGGAGGCGCCGGCAACGAGAACCGAGCTGTCGGCGGATATCGTTCCGGTCGCTTTGATCTCGTCATCGATGCGGACTCGGGAGGCCTCGATCACTCCGCCGTTGTCGTTGCCGCTGGCTTTCATGGGAAGTCCCGGCGCCAGGAAGGTGCAGAAGGCGGTGGCATCCAGTTCTTCCTCCAAACCACCGCAGCCCGGCTCGCAGTCGAATCGCGTGCTATCCGTGGTGGTGACCAGAGTGGCATCAATGGTGAGGGAGGTCGGGCAGCCTTGGAAATCGGAAAGCAGTCCGCGAACGCTCAATCCATCGTCCACGCTGTCGTCATCCACGCTTTCGTCGTCCACGCTGTCGTCATCCACGCTGTCGTCATCCACGCTCTCATCGTCGACGCTTTCATCATCTACGCTTTCATCATCTACGCTATCATCGTCGACGCTTTCGCTGTCACCGCTATCGTCGTCTTCGTGAGCGAGGGAGACCGTCGCCGGTCCAAGCTCCGACCCCGGAGACACCGCGGAGAGGCCGGTAGGGCCGGTCGGTAGACTGTCGTCGTCGTGGCTGCAGGCGGGAAGGAGCAACGCCGCGTAGAGCAAAGCGGTCGCGGCACATCCCACCCAAGTGATTTTCATTCTTCTCATGTTCACCTCATTTTGGCGCGCAAGCGGCTTTCTTCTCGATATCGGTGGCGTTCGGTGAAGCTGGTAAGGACGACACCAGAGACGGGGTGGCTCATAGCAAAGCCATTCTATTCATTGCCGCCAAACGGGGCAGTGATCCCGAGCACCTAGAAAGTGAGCTAGAAACTGAGGGGGAATGCCTACCTCGATCTCGCAATCAACCCTGCTCGCCGCACGGTTCGGCAGTTCCCGAGCGGACCCCCGGTCGCTTGAAAACCGTCGCCCTCTGATGCTAAAAAAAACTGTGCCTCGACTGTGGAAGAAGACCCCGCTGATGCTTCTGTTCCTTGGGCTGGTCCCTTCTGTGGCCACCTCCCAGGCCCTGACTCCCCTCTGGCCCAATGCCGAAGAGATTGAGGGGTTCTTGAAAAACGCGGACATCGTGGATCGGATCCCCATGGGCACCGGAATTACCAAGCCGGAAAAGGTTACCCTGGAACTAAACGGCGAGACCGGCTATGCGGTTTTCAAGAAAGTCGACAAGGACCACGACAACTGGCGGTGTGAAGTCGCTGCTTACGAGCTGGATAAGCTCCTCGGTCTGGGAATGGTTCCCCCCACCGTGGAACGTCGCGTGGGCGGCCGCAAGGGATGTTTGCAGTACTGGGTGACGGGAACCACCATGGAGAGTTATCCGGAAACGCCCGTCGATCTAGAGGCCTGGCGCCAGCAGGTAAGCGTCATGTGGCTCTTCGACGATCTCATCGCCAATATCGACCGGCACCTGAACAATGCCATGGTCTCACCCGCGAACCGTTTGGTTCTCATCGACAATTCCAAGACGTTCCGCGGCTACCGCACGCTACTGAACGATCTGGACGCCAACGGAACGGGAACCCATGCTCGATTCTGGTACGTTCCTTATGATCCGGCCCGCGTGCGCTACCCCACCCGCTACCCTCGCCAGTTCGTCGAGCGTCTCCGCGCGGTGAGCGAAGACGAGATCAAGGATGCCATCGGGCGTTACATCTGGGGCTACGATCAGAAACTGGTGCTCAAGCGATGGGAGCTGATCTTGGCTCGCTTGGAGGAAATGGAAGGATCGGTTACTCCTCCCTCGCCTTAGTTCCGTCCGTGTGGCTCAGGCGACCAGCCATACGGCCCCCACCGCAATCGCTCCCGCCGACGCGACTCCCAACCCCAGTCGGTAAGCCTGGACTCCCCAATCGCTGAGCCTTGCCCCCGCCCATCCCACCAACCAGGCAAAGCCGCCCATGGCCAGCAGATTTCCGCTGCCGTAGCCGCACAGATAGACGGCGGCGAGATGGGTGGGTAGAGCCAGGGCCGGGATCAAACCGAAGAGGTGCGTCGTTCCTGCGAAACCGTGAAGCAGGCCGAGCGCCACCGCGGTGTGAGAATGCCGGTGAGCGGCGGATGAGTCGTCGTGACCGGGAGGATGGAAGTGAATGTGCGCGTGCGCGTCGTCTTCGTGCCGGTGGTGGTGAGAATGAACCCATCTCGAGGTTGCCCGGCGAAGTCCCCAAACGCCCAGCCCAATGAGCACGATTCCCACCAGGCGCTCGCTCCACCAGGAGAAACGCTCCAGATCCAACAGATGTTGAAAAGCGAGGAGCAGGCCGCCCATGGAAGCGACACCCAGCGCGTGGCCAAGGCCCCAGCGCAAGCCCACTCGCCAGGCGCGCCGGTTCTGGATGGAAAGCGGGGTGACGGCGGCCAGATGGTCGGGGCCCGACAAGGCGTGCAAGGCGCCGGCCGCTAGGCCTGCCAGTACGGAAGCAAACAATATTTATCGCCCCAAAAGCTGGCCGTCTCCAGGCTACTTCAAACCTGCCCTCCGATCAACGAACGAGGATGCTCAAACGCTCATTCCGGGGCCTTGGGAAGGCTCAGCAAGTTGGCGAAGAACTTGTAGGCGTCGGGGACTCCGGCGCGGAGCTGGCGGAATAGTGTGAGACCACAGTAGATCCAACGCCCCTCGCCGTACTGGGCTTCGACTAGCATGCCGCGTTTCTCACCGGCGTTGTATTCCCAGGGGTCTTCGGAGGCGAGGAGATCTCGATAACGCGCGTCCCGTTCGCCGAGGAAGTAGGTGCCTCGTTCCTGAATCCACCCCTTCCAGTCGTCTTCGGAGATGTGGTTGGGAAAGTGGAACAGGGGATGCTCGGGCTCCAGGATGCGGATGGGCGCCTCTTCCACGGTAATCCGATCGCCACTGATCTTGGCGGGATAGGGGCCCCACTGCGCGTCATCCCACTCGTCACGGTTGTACTGCACGATCATCACCCCGCCGTCTTCCACGTACTGGAGCAACCGGTGGTTGTAGGCTCTGAGGTCGGCGCGGGCGTAGTAGGCGCGGATTCCGGCGATGATGAGATCGAATCGAGATAGATCTCCCTGCGCGAGATCTTTCTCCTCGAGCATGACGAGCTCCGCTCCGAGCTGGCGGACTGCTTCCGCAACTTCGTCGCCCACGCCCATGATGTAGCCCACCCGCACCGGCGCCATGCGGACATCCAGCGCTTGCATCTGCGCGATGGCCGGCCGGAACAGATAGCGGGTTTGAATGTGGTGGTAGGCGATCTCCTGGAATCCTTCGCGATACTCCTTTCCGTCGAGGGTCGCCACCGCCTGGATGGCGTAGGCTCCGGGCTCCACGGAATCGGGCGGCGTCACCTCGAACTGCAGAGTCGCGGCCTCGTCCTCTCGTTGAAATCGAAGCGGAACCTCGGCGGGAGCGGTGCTCCAACCGTCGGGAGCGGTTAGGCGCAGAGTCCCGCTGGCCTCCTGGCTGCCTTTGTAGAGCACCGATACCGAAGCGGTGCGCGTCTTGCTACCGGAGCCGATGGGAAAGACCATCGCTGTCGGCGATAGTGTGACCGACGCCTTGGGCAATACGGAGATCTCGGTCTGCTTCTCGCGACCGACCCACGGGCCTGGGTAGCGATGTTGAACCGGCTCCTCGATCGAAACGTCCACGGAGCCGGAGCGGAACTGGAGGCGAGCCCAAGCGACCGGTGGAGAGAACGGAAGGCCGAAGTGCGCCGGCTCCACCAGATCGTAGCGATCGACGACTCGGTTCCTCTCCCAATAGGGGCGGCTCAGCGCGGCGTCATCGGCAACCCGGAGCTTGAGCGCCGCCTCCAGGGTCTCGTTGTCTTCCAACCGGCCCGTTCTTTGGTCCTGGGACTCTTGATCCCAGCCATTGGGAATTTTGAGCTCGAGGCTCGTGACCTCGATCGGCACCGGGCTGCGGTTGGTGACTTGCACCTTGACCTCGAGCTCGCTTCCCGGAACGACCTCCCCCCGATCCGCGACCGGGTCCAAGGCGACGCCGTGGGCCAGGGCGATGGCCTCGAGGAAACTGTGCTCGTTGTAGGAAAGTCGATGCTCCAGCTCGTAACGCGCTTCTTCGCCGAGCTCTCCTGCCGCCTGCCGAAGTCGGCGAACCGTCTGTAGGCCCCGGCGCAAGGGCTCGAGCGTCTTCCAAGGGGCGTTGGCATCGTAGGCTCGCTGGGCGGCGTCGACTTCCGCCTGAAGCTCATCGAGGCCGGCGAGAAACGAGGCCGCGGCCTGAGACGGATCCCCTGCTAGAAACTCCTTTAACCGACCGAGCCCCATGGGCACGCCGTCGAAGAGGTCGCTCTCGGTGAAGGCCGTTTCCACGACCAAGTCCTCCGGCAGCCACTTGGCGATACGCTCACCGGGGAGCGCGTGGAGCTGATTGATGTCCTGGCAGAGGTGATTGGCCCGAGCCTCGATTCCCAACTGATGGTAAGAGCGGCCGAGTATCGGATCGTACCTGCCTGTATCCATGGAAACGATGCCGGGGGGATCGGTTTTATCCTCTTCTCCGGGCGGCGTTCGATAGCGGGAATAGAGCTTGAGGGGCTGCCACGGTCTCAATCCGGAACGAATCTGATCGGGGAAGCGATGGGGATCCGCCGCGGCGCGAAAGGCCTCCTTGGTGAGTCGCCCCGAGGTCTGATGGTGCTGACCTCCTCCATCCCCGCCGAGCGGAAGGCAGACCATCACGTCGGGACGGACGGTGCGGATGATCCGCACCATGTCTCCCAAGGTTTCTTCGTGAGCCCATTTCTGTAGCGATTCCTCGACGCTGAACGAATAGCCGAACTCGTAGGCGAGGGTGAAGTACTGCTCGGTGTCGTCGATGCGGTGCATGGCCATGAGCTCGGCGGTGCGGAGTATCCCCAAGGCTTCTTCCAGCTCGGGACCGATCTGATTCTGTCCTCCGTCGCCGCGGGTCACGCTGAGAAGGGTCGTCCTCAGCCCTCTTCCCCGGCTCATCATCACCAGCAGACCATTGTCTTCGTCGTCGGGGTGGGCCGCGGTGTGCATGAAGACCGCCCCCGTTCCCAATTTGCGAAGGGCAAGGGCCAGACCTATTGCGCCGCGATCTTCCGGTATCGGCTCGAGCTGGGCCGATAACTGGGCCGGCAACGAGAGCAAGGCGATCAAAAAGAGCCTGGAAAGACGCTTCATATCAGCTCTCCTGAGTGGTAGCTTTCATCGTTTATAATGCGTCCGGAGTCGGATCCGTGGAGAATCTACCGAAAACGAAGGTCGATCCCGACGCTCCGCCCCCCGTTTTCCGTACCTGGGGCCGCTTTTACGCGGTCGTGATCGCCAACACGCTCGTAGTGTACCTTCTCCTCTTTCTGTTCTCACATTATTTCCGCCACTAACCGTGCATCCCGTCGACTGGCTGGTCGTGCTGCTCTACTTCGCCTTCATTCTCGGGGTGGGTCTCCGCACCGGGCGGGGCAACCGAGGGATCGAGGACTACTTTCTCGCCAAGCGATCCATGCCCTGGTGGGTCATGGGCCTTTCGGTGATGGCGACTCAGGTCAGTGCCATCACCCTGGTGGGCACCACCGGTCAGGCTTACGTGGACGGCATGCGTTTCATCCAGATCTATTTCGGCCTGCCGTTTGCGATTGTGATTCTCTGTATGACGCTAGTGCCTTTTTTCTACCGGGCCCGCGTCTACACGGCTTACGAGTTTCTGGAAAGGCGGTTCGACGGCAAGACCCGGAGCCTGACGAGCTTCCTCTTTCTACTCTCTCGCGGGCTGGCCGATGCCGTCGTCATCTATGCGCCTTCAGTCGTGCTCTCCATCGTGTTCGGCATGGACGAGAAGGTTCTCATCCTGGCCATCGGCCTGGGGGCGACCGTCTACACGGCGTTCGGCGGGATGCGGGCGGTGATGTGGACCGAGGTCTGGCAAATGCTCATCATCTTCGTAGGGATGTTCTTTTGCCTCGGCTCGGTGGTGGTGGGCCTCCCCGATTCGCTTTCTTGGAGCAGTGCGCTTCGCATCGTCGGTACGACCGGAAGGCTCGCCACCATCGACTTCAATCCCGATCCCAAGATCACCTACACATTCTGGACCGGATTGGTGGGTGGAATTTTTCTCATGCTTTCCTATTTCGGCTGCGACCAGAGCCAGGTGCAACGTTACTTGACCGGTCGTTCTCTCAGCGAGAGCCGCCTCTCCCTCCTCTTGAGTGCGCTGCTCAAGATACCCATGCAGTTTGTCATTCTCCTGACCGGTGCCATGCTCTTCGTCTTCTACCAGTTCGAAAAGCCCCCGGTTGTTTTCAATCGAGTCGAGCTCCAGAAACTGGAAGCGAGCCCCCGGGCCGACGAGTACCGAGACCTTGCCGAGGTCTACGATCGGGCGTTCGAAGAGCGCCGCCGGGCGGCGGAGGCCCTGGCGGCCGCGGGGGAGTCCTCGCAAGAGGCGGCGCGGACCGACTTTCTGGCTGCCGATGTGAGGCTCAGTCGCGTCCGACGAGGGGTGGGAGAGCTCATCAGCGAGATGAATGGGGCGCCCTTCAACGACACCAATTATGTTTTCCCCACCTTCGTGCTGACTTATCTCCCAGCGGGGGTGGTGGGTCTCATCCTGGTGGCGATTTTCGCGGCCGCCATGTCCACCGTGGAGTCGGAGCTCAACTCCTTGTCCACTGCAACCGTGGTTGATTTTTACCGCCGATACCTGACCCCCTCGGCTTCCGACGAGCATTACCTGGTGGTGAGCCGGATCGCCACGGTTGTCTGGGGAGGCGCCGCCACGTTCTGCGCTCTCTATATGGGCCGGCTGGGCTCGGCGATCGAGGTCGTCAACCAAATTGGATCTTTCTTTTACGGATCGATTCTCGGCGTCTTCGTCCTCGCCATCGGCATCCGACGCGCGACCGGGCGGGGCGCCTTCTGGGGTCTGGCGGCGGGAATGGCCGCCGTCGGTCTGACGTCCCAATATTCGGAAATCTCCTACCTCTATTACAACATCGTGGGCTGCGGTGTGGTCGTTATCGTGGGATATTTGATCAGCCTCACCTCTCTCAGCGTTTCGATTCCTCGACAGTGACGAAACGCAACGTGGCGCCGCGAGGCCGAGGAATACCTGGCCCCGACAGAGTTGGCTGACCTCTGTATAATGGTGAGAGGGTTCCTCCAGAATTGAAACTCGCCGTGGGTAACCCGGCGGGCCGTACCGCCACAAGGGAGGTCGATGGTCATCGAGCCAGGACTGATCGGCGCCAGCCTGACGGCGGCGGCCTCGATTGGGTTGCTCGCCGCTCCTCAGGACGGCCCGGGCTGGAAGAAGATTTTCAACCGCCTGCGGCTCGGCAAGGGCGGAGCGGCGGGGGGTTCCGCGATCACCGACCCTGGCGTCGAGCGGACCCCCAGCGATGAATGGCAGCAGACCGCCAAGACCCTGGAATCGCAGGGACGTTACCGGGAGGCGGCTCGGATCTTCCAGACGCAGGGTCAGAACTACGAAGCGGCTCGTCTCCTGTTGAAGTCGGGCGCCCTAACCGAAGCCGCCTCCGCCTTCGAGCGGGTCGGCCACTTTCAGAAGGCGGCCGAGGTTTGCGCTCAGGCGGGCGACAACAAACGAGCCGCCGAGAACTATCGAAACCATCTGGAAGATCGCTTCCGAAGTCTCGCCGGAACCCGTTCCCCCGCCGATCACGCCGAGTTCGTTCACTATTGCCGTCTCGCCGGACAGGCCTTCGAGCGGGCGGGTTTACTCGAACAGGCTGCCGAGATTCTCGAGCGAGGAGAGCACTGGGAACAGGCGGGCGCCCTCTACGTGAAGCTGGCCCGATACGTGAAGGCCGCCGACCTCTATCAACGGGCGGGGGCGGTGGCAAAAGCCGCCGACGTCTACGCTCGGGCCGGGGATCGGGTGCGCGCCGCCCAGATGCGCGGTGAGTCCCTCTACAAGCAAGAACAGAAGAACGAAGCGGCGGTCGAGTTCTTGCTGGGAGGAGATCCCCTTAGGGCGGCAGAGGTGTACATGGAGGCGGGCAACTATCTCGACGCCGCTCGCTGTTACGAGCATTGTGGTGCGCACCGGCAGGCGGCCGAGGCCTACCAGCGGATCGGAGAGCGGTCACGGGCGGCGGAGATGTTTGGCCGCTGCCAGGACTATGAACAGTCCGCCGCCCTGTACGAGGAGACGGGAGACATGGAGCAGGCGGCCCGCATGTTCGGCGAGGCGGGGCGCTTCTACCGTGCCGCCCTGGCCGCCAAGAAGGCAGGGATGGTGGATCAAGCCATCGCGCACCTGCAAAGGGTCGCAGCCGGTAGTCCGGAATACCAAGCTTCCTTGGTAGAGCTAGCTGGACACTTCACCGACCGCGGCCTCCCGGGAGTCGCGTTGGAAAAACTCCGTAAGGCCATCGGGGACCAACCACTCTCCTCACGAAACATCGACGTCTATTACGCGATGGCGGAGGCCGCACAAGAGATGGGCGATATCGATCGGGCCTGCGAGATCCTGCGGAACATCGTGGGCGAGAACTACAACTATCGGGACGCGGTGGGCAGGCTCCAGAAGCTGGAAAAAAAGGCGGCGGCCGGCCCCGTCGCCAGCGCGCCGGCGAAGGATGTTCTGGAAGGCAAGCTGGGCGGCGGTGAACGGTACGAGTTCCAGGAGAAGCTAGGAGCGGGTGGAATGGGCATCGTCTACCGAGCCCATGACCGCCTCCTGGATCGAGTGGTGGCCTACAAGATGCTCATGGAGCAATTCATGGAGATCGAGGAGATCCGCGACCGGTTCCTCCGAGAGGCTCGTTCCGCGGCTCAACTCAACCACCCGAACATCGTCGGCATCTACGATATGGGCATCGAGCGGGGCCATCTCTTCATCATCATGGAGTTCGTGGAAGGCGTGTCCTACTACAGGATCCTGGATCGCGAGGGGCAGCTCCCCGTCAATGTCGTTCTTCATTTCATGATCGGGGTATTGAAAGCCCTCGCCCACGCCCACTCCCATGGCGTCATTCATCGGGACATCAAGCCCAGTAACGTGATGTTGACGCGGAAGCGGGTCGTGAAGATTGCCGACTTCGGGTTGGCGAAGATCCTGCAGCACGCCAAGAACGAGGGAAGCCAGCGAGCCAGTGGCACACCCCTCTACATGTCGCCCGAGCAGATTCTCGGTAAACCGCTCGACTTCCGCACCGACATCTATGCCTTTGGAGGTTCGGTGTTCCACCTTCTGTCCGGTGAGCCACCCTTCGTAGAAGGAGAGGTGCTATATCACCACGTACATACCAAGCCTCGGAAGCTGAGCGATCTCCGCCGGGACGTGCCTCCGGCCCTGGAGTCGATCGTCATGCGCTGTTTGAGCAAAGACCCCGCCGAGCGCTTCCAGAACCCCGAGGAGATTCTTACCGCTCTCCGATCGGTGAAGCCTCTCAAGTAGTGCCGCATCGGAAGCATCGCCACCGCACTCGCTCCCCTTTCCGGAGGCGTGCGGTCCGAGGAGCATGAGGGCCGTCCTCCAGCGCGTGACATCGGCCCGGGTCCATGCGGACCAGCGGGTGGTGGGAGAGATCGGGAAAGGGCTGCTGATCCTTCTGGGCGTGGCGCGGGAGGACGGTGAGCCCGACGCCATCTGGCTAGCCGAGAAGGTGGTGACGCTGCGGATGTTTCAGGATCCGCAGGGCCGGATGAATCTCTCCATCATGGAGACGGGAGGGTCGGCCCTGGTCGTCTCCCAGTTCACCTTGCTGGGAGACTGTCGCAAAGGACGGCGTCCCGGTTTCGACAAGGCCGCTCCTCCCGACAAAGCGGATCCGCTCTACCGGCGTTTCGTCGAGCTGCTCCGCGGTCATCTCGGTGCGGAGTCTCGAGTCGCCACCGGAGACTTTGGTGCCTATATGGCCGTCTCGCTGGTGAATGACGGCCCGGTGACATTCATTCTCGATAGCCGAAGAAGCTTATGAGCGCTCACCTCACCAGCGTACAATAGCGTCATGCCGCAGTTGTGGATTCCGTTACTCTTGCTACTTTCCTCGAACGGCACTCAGCCGCTCGCCCGGTTGTTCGTCGCCACGGCCGAGGGTCCCTACGTGTCCCATAGCTGGGGTGAATACTGGGAAACACTGCGTCACCGTCTTCCCCGGGATATCCGGGTATTCCATTGTCTCGGCCCGCGAGCCTATGCGGGCGGGCCGGACGGCCTCTTCGTGTCCGATGACTTCGGGGAAAGCTGGACCGGTGTCAACACCTGGGAAGGCGGCGAGGTCACGGCCATCCTCGCCTCTTCGTATTTCCCGGCCGAGCCGGTGATCTTCGTGGGGACTCGAGATGGCTTGTACCGATCCCGCGACGGCGGGGAAAAAAACTGGGAAAGGATCGCCGAGACGGTCCAGGGATCGGTGCACGCTATCGCATGGCCAGGACCTTCCTTGTTCGTTGCCACGTCACAGGGTCTGTTTCACACCGAGGACATAGGGGAGAGTTGGGAGGAAGTCGGGAAAGGTCTCCCGGAGGTTGCGGTCCTCAGCGTCACGCTGTCCGGCTATTTTGGTATCGAGCCGGTTCTTTTCGTCGGTTTGGACGGTGCGGGAGTCTACCGGAGTCGTGACGGTGGAGAGAGCTTCCAGCCGGTGAGCGCACCGACATGGGCCCATCAGGCTGTCCGTGCCATCTACTGGTGGAAGAGCTCGCTTTTCGCCGGGACGGATGCCGGGCTCTTCATTTCCCAGGATGCCGGCGAGAGCTGGGAGTCGGCCGCGGCAGAGCTCGAGGGGAAGATGATTCTTGCCATCTCCATACCGGCAGCGGATTCCCCGGTGGGGAGCGACGTCTTGGTAGGAACGGAGCAGGGGGTGTTCAAGACGAGTGACGGGGCCACTACCTGGAGGCAAATGAAGTCAGGGATGTCGTCCTCGAGGATCTTCGGCTTCGGATCCTTTCCCTCTCCCGCACCAGAGCTTCGATAGCGAGCGAAGGAACTAGACGTGTCGCTCCAATGGCTGCTCCTCGGGGAAGGCAGTCTCGTCGTCTTGGCCCTCGTCTGGTGTTGGCTGAGGGACATTTCCATCCCGTACCGCTGGGATCTTGCGGACTGGGGCATCTCATTGGCTGCCGCGGCGGGCTTCGCTCTTGGGAACTTGGGCCTCTACCACCTTGGTAGGCGAACGGGTCGCCCGGCGGCGGTGCACGCTTTTCTCGAGACCGAGATATTTCCTCTCTTTCGCGGCGTGCCGGTGTACCAGCTGATTCTCCTCTCGGCGGTGGCCGGTGTCGGAGAGGAGCTCTTGTTCCGTGGGGCGGTTCAAGAAGAGCTCGGTATCGGGATGGCAAGCGTCCTCTTCGGCCTCCTGCACGGCCCCACCAGGGAGCTCTGGCCCCTGGCTCTCTGGGCCACTGCCATGGGACTCCTCCTGGGAATTCTCTACCAGGCAAGCGGGAACCTCTTGGTGCCTGCCCTCAGCCACGCGCTCTATGACGGCGCCGCCCTCATCTACCTCAGCCGCCGCGAGGGCCTTGACTCCATGAAACCGGTTTCCGAGGAAGGTTGACGATGTCCCCGCTGAAGTCCGCTAAGTTCGTGAAGTTCGTCAAGGCTCACGCTCTGGGAAACGATTTCCTTCTGGTGGATCGCAAGGAGCTCCCCATCCCGGACGAATGGCCGGCGCTGGCGAGAGCCCTCTGCCATCGCCGCCGGGGGATCGGGGCCGATGGAATCGTGATCTTCGAAGCTCGTCAAGGGCCTTCCTTTTCCATGACGCTCCTCAACCAGGACGGTAGTCACGCCGAGATCTCCGGTAACGGTTTGCGTTGTCTGGGCGCCTACCTGAGGCTCTCTGGCTGGACGTCGGAGACCGAGTTCTCGGTGGAGACCGGCTCCGGCACCCGGCGCTTGCAGCTCATCGAAGAGAAGGGGTCGCGATTCGTCTTCCGGGCCGCCATGGGAATGCCGCATCTGGCCAGCCGGGAGATCCCATTTCAATTAGAGCCCCCCCAAGAGAGCGTGGTTCAAGTTCCGCTGGACGTGGAGGGGCGAACCTTCCTCATCACCGCCGTCTCGATGGGTAATCCGCATTGTGTAGTGTTCGTCGATCGACTCGATCTGAACGTCCTCCGGGAGCTCGGGCCTCGCATGGAGAACCACACCAGGTTCCCTCGCAAGACCAACGTGGAGTTTGTGGAAGTCAGGAGCCGTTCCGAGATCTCGATTGGCATCTGGGAGAGGGGAGCCGGCGAGACCGGAGCCTCCGGAACGGGTGCGGCCGCCGCAGCGGTGGCTTCGATATTGAACGGCAAAACGGATGAAACGGTTACCGTCGTCTGCCCGGGCGGAGACCTGAAAGTGGACTGGGAGGACCGGAAGGAGGTTTTTGTGACGGGAGAAGCGGTGGTGGTGGCGGAGGGAGTCGTGCGGTAACGCGAGGTTTCGCGCCGCTAACTTTGGTCGTGCGCCGGAAGAGACTCCCTGCGCAAACGGTTGAGGAGCTCCAACGCTTCGTTCTTGAGCAGCAGACCTTCCTGGTAGACGTTGGCGGACGCTCCCCGCTCCAGCTCCCGTTCCAACTCGCCCAAGCGGCCGGCCAAAGCCTGCATCGACTCGCTCTCCGGCGGCTCGACTCCCACCGAGCGAGCTTCTTCCAGGAGAGCCAGGATCTCTAGCAACTGTCGCCGCGCCTGTCGAGTCATTCTTTGTTTTCTGAGAACCGCCCGGGCATAAGCTTCATCCGCCCGGATGCTGGCAAGAGAGGCGGCTTCGATGGCGGCTCGGTAGCGTTGCTCCGCCAGGCTTCGACGCGCCTCGGCGAGAGCCGCCTCGGCTGCCGTATAGTCCTCCTCCGCATAGATCTTTGCCTCCGCTGCCCCAGCACGAGCCACACGGTCGGCAGTCATGTCGAGCTCCTTGGTGGGGGGTTGGGCGCAGGCGGCAACCAGGGAACAAAGCACCAGCCAGAACGAGCGCATGGGCGGGAGCCTAGCGGCAAACCCGGTCGCCATCAAGGACTGGCTTGTCGGCTCACCGTCGCCTCGGCTTGCAGGACCTGCTGGTAGAAGCGCTCGTATTCGGGGATGATCCTCTCGGAGTCGAACCGCTCCACCGCCCAGGCGCGGGCACTCCGGCGAAATCGCTCCAACCTCAGGGGGTCGGACAGGAGCTCGATGGCCGCGTCAGCCATCTGCTGGATCTCGCCCACCGGAAAGAGAAAACCGGTCTCCCCGTGCACCACCACCTCCGGCAAGCCTCCGATGCTGGTTCCCAGTACCGGCACCTCACAAGCCATGGCCTCCAGGGCCACCAGGCCGAAGCTCTCCTGCTCGCTGGGGAGAATGAAGAGGTCGGCGCAGCTCAACAGGCTCTCCAGGTAATCCTGTTCCCCCAGAAAGTGAACCTGCTCCGTCAAGCGAAGCTCCTTGACGAGCTGCTGCACGAACAGGCGCTCCGGTCCTTGGCCGACCAGCAATAACTTGGAGGGCAGCTTCTTCTGCACGCGGTCGAAGATGCGAACCACGTCGCTGACCCGTTTCACCGGGCGGAAATTGGAGGCATGCATCAAGATTTTCTCGCCGTTCGGTGCCCAGTGATCGCGCGTGCACTTGTCGACGGAACGCCTGCACCGGGCGGTGTCGACGAAGTTGTAGATTACTTCAACGGGGTGCTCGGTTCCGAACTCGTCGGCAGTTCTTTGACGGAGATATTTTGAAACGGCGGTGACCCCGTCCGAAGACTCGATGGCGAAGCGGATCACACGGTGGAACGACTTGTCGGCTCCCACCAGAGTGATGTCGGTTCCGTGAAGGGTGGTGATGACCTTGGGAGACTCCCCGCCCAGGATTTCTCTGGCGAGAAAAGCGCTCACCGCGTGGGGGACGGCGTAATGGGCATGAATGACGTCCAACTGGTGTTCGGCCGCGACTTCGGCGAGCTTCGTCGCTAGGCCGAGCGTGTAGGGAGGGTATTTGAAGAGGGGATAGCTAGCCACCTCCACTTCGTGGATGAGCACGTTGGGGTGGAAGGTGCGCAGTCGAAACGGCACGGCGTAACTGACGATGTGAATCTTGTGCCCGCGCTCGGCGAGGCCGAGTGCCAGCTCGGAAGCGACGACTCCGCTGCCACCGTGGGTGGGGTAACAAGCGATGGCGACTCTCATATGGTTTTCAGCGTCCCTTTCCCTCCCCCCTTTACTCTACTGTAGCGTACGGGTGATGGCGAACCGGCAGGGCGTGGCGATGAAGGGCCGATGAAGCGGACCGACTACTTTCGGACTTTCTTGGTTTGTGGCTTGGTTTGTTGGCTTGGGTGGTTTTCGCGAACCTTCTGAACCTTGTCTTCCATCTCCCGATGAAGACGTTCTTTTTCCTTGGTCAGTTCTTTCTTCAAGGCCTCGAGCTCTTCCAGAGTGGTGGCCTGTCTCATCTTGGTCTCTTGATGGATCTCGAGCTCCGCGATCTTTGCCCGGTAAAAACTACGGGTCTCTGCAATCTCCGCCTTTTGCGCGTCGGTCAGGAGTGTCTCCGCAAAGTCTCCCCGCGCGCGAAGCTTTTCCATCGCCAGCTCGATGGCGCTCTTGGGCTCGTCTTCCGACATCATCCCGAATGGTATACTACGTGCTTCACGTGTCAAACAGGAAGGAGATTTAAATCATGGCCGATACCGAGATCACGGTGTCCAACAACGGACCGCTTCGGCTCAAGGGCAGCTTCACCATCAAAGACTCGGAAGGGAACGCCTACGATCTCGCCGGTAGAGACGCCCTGGCTCTGTGCCGGTGCGGTAGCTCGGAGAACAAGCCTTTTTGCGACGGCACTCACAACCGCGTGGGGTTCAACCATCAATCGAAGGCCTTTGCTCTCCCGCCTCCCAAACCGAAGGTCTAGCCCCAAGCCGAAGGGCCGAACGGGGGGTGCGTATGAAAGCAATCCTGAAAAAACTGGGCATCGAAGAGACCAACCCCGGGGCTTGCACCGGGCCGGATGGATGGATCCAGGACCCAGAGGGAAGCGAGTTGATCTCCTATAACCCGACGACCGAAGAGCCCATCGCCAGCGTCGTTCAGGCGACCTCGGAGTCTTACCAAAGGGTCGTCTCGGAGGCCGATGCGGCGTTCCGCAAGTGGCGCGCCGTTCCCGCCCCACAGCGAGGACAAGTGGTTCGGGACCTGGGCGAGGCGCTGCGGGAGCTGAAGGAGCCGCTGGGGGATCTCGTCTCTCTGGAGATGGGCAAGTTGAAGGCCGAAGGTCATGGCGAAGTCCAGGAAATGATCGATATCTGCGACTTCGCGGTTGGGCTCTCCCGCCAGCTCTATGGGTTGACCATGCATTCCGAGCGCCCCAGTCATCGGATGTACGAGCAATGGCACCCCTTGGGGGTAGTGGGCATCATCACCGCCTTCAACTTTCCGGTGGCCGTCTGGTCTTGGAATGCGGCCCTAGCGGTCGTGTGCGGGGATCCGGTTCTCTGGAAACCCTCCAGCGAAGTGCCTTTGGCAGCCATCGCCGTACAGCACATCGCCAATCGCGTGATGGGAGATCATGGGCTCTCGGGCATATTCACCCTCGCCATCGGAACCGGTCGCGACGTGGGCGAGGCGCTGCTCAATGATCCCCGCGTGCCCTTGATCTCTTTTACTGGATCCACGCCAGTGGGTCGTCGGGTTGCGGAAACGGTGTCCAAGCGCTTCGGGCGTACGATCCTGGAGCTGGGTGGCAACAATGCGATCGTGGTTGCCGAGGATGCTCCCTTGGACCTGGCGGTGCGCGCCATTCTTTTCGGCGCGGTCGGAACTTCTGGACAACGCTGCACCACCACCCGCCGGATCATCGTTCACCAGGACGTCAGTGAGAAGCTCGTCCAGCGCTTGGTGGACTCCTACCGACAGGTTCGGATCGGTGATCCTCTCGACGATGGCACTCTGATGGGTCCCCTGGTGAACTCAAAGGCGGTGGACGACATGTTGGCAGCGCTGGAGCGAGCCAAGAAAGAAGGCGGAGAGATCGTTACCGGTGGCAAGAGGCGAACGGATTTGGGCACCAACTTCGTAGAGCCGACCATCATCAAGATGCCGAAGCAAACCGGTATCGTCAAGGAAGAGACTTTTGCTCCCATTCTGTACGTCATGGAGTATGAACGCCTGGAAGAGGCGATCCAGATGCATAACGACGTTCCGCAGGGACTCTCGAGCGCCATCTTCACCGATAGCATGCGCAAGGTCGAGACGTTTCTATCCTCCCAAGGCTCTGACTGCGGCATCGCCAACGTCAACATCGGAACATCGGGAGCCGAGATCGGTGGTGCCTTTGGCGGTGAGAAAGAAACGGGCGGCGGTCGGGAGTCGGGATCGGATGCCTGGAAGGCCTACATGCGCCGCCAGACGAACACCATCAATTGGTCTCGCGACTTGCCTCTGGCGCAAGGCATCAAATTCGGCGAATGACCTAGTCCGTCACGTTGCGATGCGGTTTATCTTTCCTTCCATCTGAACGTCCAGTCCAAGGTGAATCGACGCCCCTGGATCCTGGGTGGGGCAGCGGTTTTGTTGGGAGTGTGGCTAGTGGGAAGGGGTTCGGGTCGTTAGGCGATCTGCTAGACTGGCGAAGGCAATCTCATCAGTGAGGTAGAAATGGCAAAGAAACTGCCCGAGAAGTGGAAAGACATTTTATCGAAGAAGGCTTTTGTGCATCTGGCAACTCGTATGCCCGACGGGAGCCCGCAGGTCACTCCAGTCTGGGTCGACGTCGACGGGGGGCGGATCGTGATCAATTCCGCCAGGGGGCGAGTGAAAGACAGGAACATGCGTCGCGACCCACGCGTCGGCCTCTCGGTCACCGACCCCGATGACCCCTATCGGGCGTTGATGATTCGGGGCCGGGTCGTGAAGATCACCGAAGAGGGAGCGGATGACCACATCGACAAGATGGCCAAGAAGTACCTGGGGCAAGACAAATACCCCAACCGAAGACCCGATGAAGAGCGAGTCCTCTATTACATCGAGCCCGAGCGCGTCGCGACGATGAACTGATCACGGACGCCGCCGTGACCGCAATTGAGAGCCATCACACGCGCGGGAGAATCGAAGAACCCTTCATTCTCACCGCCATGCTGTCCCTGCTGGGGGGCACTCTCTGGATGTGGGTTCGCCACCGACAGTTCCTCGAGTATTTTTACTCTCCCGAGCTCCTTGCCCTGACGCACGTCATTACCCTCGGCTTTACCACTTCGTTGATGATGGGCGTCCTGCTCCGGCTCGCCCCCATGAGCCTGGAGGTGAACCCCAGATCGACCCGACTGGCCAGGGCGCAGTTCGTGCTCTTCTTCGTCGGGGCTGCGGGCATGGTCTTTCATTTCTGGATCGCCGAATGGAACGGGCTGGCCTGGGCCACGCTGCTCCTCCTTGCAGCGGCCATCGTTCAGCTCTATAACTTCTCCGCCATTCTTCGTCGGGCCCTGGACGGAGACTGGGTGGCTCGCTATGCGGCCTCCTCCCTGGTCTATCTCGTCCTGGCCGCCACTCTGGGAGTCCTCTTGGGTTTCAACAAGGCTCTCGACAGTGAGACGGGATTTCTCCCGGGGAAGTTCTCTTCCAATCTTTTCGCGCATATTCACCTGGCTGGCATCGGCTGGGTGACGATGATGATATTCGGTTTCCAGCTGAAGCTGGTTCCCACCACCAAGGGTTCGGTGAGGTCCTTGCCGATCCGATTCGGGCTTCTCCAAGTCGGAACGATCGGCTTGGTGGGAACCCTCCTGGCCGACGTTTCAGGGCAAGGGCCGTTCGCCCTGTTGTTGCTCGTCGCCATCGCCTGGCACGCCTGGGGGCCGGTGCGAGCGTTCGCTTCCGGCAGGGCTCGCGAGTGGGAAGTCGTACCGCTATTGATTCTGTGCGGAGTTGCCATAGCCGGCGTACTCTTGGCCTGGGGTGTCCCGCCGCCGGAAAGCGCTTTGAGGATCCGGGTCCAGTTCGCCTATGCCTATGCCGGCTTGCTCGGCTGGATCGCGCTCACCATCACCACCGTCGCCTTCAAGCTGTTTCCGATTTGGGTCTGGCAGGAACGTTTCGAACCCGATTACGGGAGGATCCCCGTGCCCGGAATGAAGGCGCTCTACAACCACCGTCTTCGCGCCCTTTCCAACGTTCTTTTGACGGCGGGCGTTCTGGCAACCGTTGCGGGCATTCTCAGCGTCCGGGGCGTCATTCTTTTCGTGTCGCTGGGTTTGGTGTTTGGGGGCGTCGTTTGTTTCGTCATCAATTTCTTTCTGATGGCGCGATGGGCTCTCTTGAAAGTGGAGTATCACGCACCGCGCGAGCAAGAAACCGGTTGGTGATTCCTCGCCAGGTAAAGGAGCAACGCCGTGAGCTACACCTATAAGCAATACATTGATGGGGCATGGGTCGATGCGGCGAATGGTGGCACGTGGAAAGTCATCAACCCCGCTACCGAAGATGTGGTCCGCGAGGTTCCCTTCGGAGATGCTGCCGACTGCCGGTCCGCCATCGATGCCGCGGCCCGCGCTCTTTCTGGCTGGTCGTCGCGGACCGCCTACCAGCGCGCCGCCATCTTACGAAAAGCGTCGGATCTTATGCGAGAGAGAGCCGGAGAGCTGGCGAAGACCACCGTTCAGGAGTCTGGCAAGCCGCTGGCGCAGGCCAAGGCAGAATGGTTGGTGGCTGCGGATCTCTTCGAGTGGTTTGCCGAGGAGGGCAAACGGGTCTACGGTCGGACCGTACCGTCTCGCCGTCCGGGCAACCGCCTGTTGGTGCTGAAGCAACCGATTGGAGTAGTCGGCATCATTACCGCGTGGAACTTCCCGGCCTACAACACGTCGCGCGCCTGGGCGGGAGCCTTGGCGGCGGGCTGTGCGGTGGTGGCGCGCCCTTCGGAGTTCACTCCCCTTACCGCCATGGAGATGATGAACCTCCTGGTCGAGGCGGGGATTCCAGCCGGGGTGATGAACCTGGTGAATGGCGAGCCGGAGTCCATGGGGCAAGCCATGCTCGACGATCCCAACTGCCGCAAAGTCAGTTTCACGGGAAGCGTGCGGGTGGGGCGCATCCTCTTGGATGGGGCTTCGCGCACCTTCACCCGTTTGTCTTTGGAGTTGGGAGGAAATGCCCCGGTGTTGATCTTTCCGGACGCCGATGTCGAGGCACTCGCCCGCACCGCTGTCAACACGAAGTATCGTAACGCCGGCCAGGTCTGTACGGCTCCCCAGCGCTTCCTGGTGCATCGCCGTCTAAGGGATGCATTCGCCGAGAAAGTGGTTTCGCACGTCGAAGCTCTGACCGTGGGCAACGGCCTCGACCCCCGTACCGAGGTGGGTCCGATGATCAATGCCAAACAGCGCGATCGCGTGGAGAGCCTGGTGGCCGATGCGCGGGGCCGGGGCGTGCAGATCTTGACCGGAGGTGGAAGGCCAGAGGGTCTCAGGCGAGGGTATTTCTATCAACCGACGGTTCTGAGCGACGTAGCTCCCGACACCCCCATCTACCAGGAAGAGATCTTCGGTCCCGTCCTTCCCATCGCCTCTTTCGACGAGTTGGACGAGGCCATCCAGATCGCGAACCGTACCCCCTATGGCCTGGCTTCTTACGTGTGGACCAACGACCTGAAGACGGCGGTGCGCTGCTATGAAGGGCTGGAGTTTGGTTTGGTCGGCGTCAACGACTGGTCGGTCGCCGCCACTGAGGGGCCGTTCTCGGGATGGAAACAGAGCGGATTGGGAAGGGAGTCGGGCCGGGAAGGCCTCGAGAATTACCTGGAGACGAAGTTGGTGAGCATGGGTGGTTTCTAGAGCTAACCGAAGAGATCACTCAAGGTTGCCAACGCTTCTCAGAAAATCGCTTCGCAGGTCGGCGCGGGACGTGAAGACTCCGGCGAAGTGACTGGTGACGATCCGAGTGCCCAACCTCTTTACCCCCCGTAGGGTCATGCAAGTCTGCTCGCTTTCCAAGACCGCGGCCGCGCCCTTGACTCCCAGATGCGCCATCAACGCTTCGGCCACCTGCTGGGTTACCGTCTCCTGTACCTCCAAGCGGTGGGCGAAGCAATCCAGCAGTCGGACCAGACCCGAGAAGGGCACCAGCTTCCCATCGGGGAGGTAGCCGATATGTGCGCGTCCTTGGAGCGGAAGCAGGTGGTGAGGGCACAGACCGTGAAAAGGAATGTCTTTGACCAAGACCAAACCGGAGGAGTTTTCGGCGGGTCTTCCATCGGCCTCGAAGCTGTCCTGCAGAATGAGGAGGGGGTCCGCGTGGTAGCCGTCCAGGAACTCCTCGCTCCAAGATTGGGCTACCCGCTGCGGCGTGTCCAGAAGCTGCGGCAGACTGACGTCGATGCCCGCCTTTTCCAAGAACGTCCGGATGGCGGCGCTCATCGCGCGAACGTCGGGTGATCGGACGGGTCGATTCTTTCCTCTGCCCGACTTAGTTGGGGACGGCTTCCGGTTTGCCATTCGGTTCCCCATGGTAGATGACCCCGCAGTCGGGAGTCTCAAATAGTTGCAGCTCGATCAGTCCGGGCAAGGCCGGTCGAAGGCGCTGCCATATCCAGGCGACCACGTTCTCCGCGGTGGGGTTGTCGAGAACTTGGTTCAGGTCGTTGTGATCGATGGTTCGGAGAACGTGCTCTTGTACCAAGCGCTTGATGACCATGAAATCCGTGGTCAGACCTGTTGCCGGGTCAACCCGTCCCTCGACCAGAACACGCAGGCGGTAGTTGTGTCCATGGGTGTGGAAACAGGGGCCTTTATAGTAGGGAAGTCGGTGGGCGGCGTTGAAGTCGAAGTCCAAGCGAAGCTGCAAGGTCTGCTGGTCCTCCCGCCAGCCTGGGCGGCCACCAGTCTAGCTCGTTTCTGGACACCGGATTGCTTCCTCACCAGCGTGGTCTCAGGGCGGAGACGGACGCCCGGCAGGTCTTGGCCTGCCAACCAGGGGACACCGTGCGGAGGGGTCCGCTAGATGCCGATGACTTGCGCGGTCAGCATCCTCTCCCGGGGTCCATCGAGCTCGGCGAACAGGATGCTTTGCCATTTGCCCAGGAGAATGGCACCTTCCTGGATGGGCAAAGTCAGATTGTGTCCCAGGAGCATGGCTCTCAGGTGGGAATCCGCGTTCTTCCGGTCGCAGTCGGAGCAATCCTCGCAGTTGTGAAGGTACCCATGCTCCTTGTTGACGAACCGGTCCAGAAAGGTCTTGACGTCGGCCATGAGTGCCGCTTGAAACTCGTTGATGAACACCGCCGTGGTGGTGTGCAGAGTCGACACGACGAGGAAGCCCGCCTTGACTCCCGAGGCTCGGACCAGATCACGAATCCGGTCGGTGACGTTGTAGAGCTCCACGCGACTGTCCGTTACCACCTTCAAGGTGTGTGAAAATATCTTGAGCTCGTTCTCTTTTTCCTCTACTTTCACCTTGACTGCCAACGCGGCGCGCTGGGACGCCCTACCGTTCATGCTTTCACTCCTTCTCATGAGCTAGGTCCACGGTAACTGGTTTCTCGGTCTCACAAATGTCAAAGCCGGACCAAGTCTTTAACTTTAGTACATGAACTCGTTGTTTGCAACCTGATCCGAGCCCTCGAGGCGGGGCCCACTCCGCGGCCAACCGTGTCCTTGACCTGGAGCGCGCCCATGCCGGTGCTTCAGGGCCCGTCCAGGCCCTTAAGGTTTTAGGGGATGAGTAGGAGTTTCCCTGTCGTTTGCCGCCCCTCCAGGAGCCGATGCGCCTGGGCGGCCTCGGAAAGAGGGAGCGGGCGATCGATCGTCAGCCGAAGCTCACCGGACCGCACCCAAGAGAATAGCTCGGCGGCGCGTTCCAATAACTCGGCGCGCTGGGCGATGTGATGAAAAAGAGTCGGTCGGGTCATGAAAATCGAGCCGGCGCTGGACAGGGTCAAGGGGTCGATGGGGGGAACCGGTCCACTCGCGTTTCCGAACAAAACCAGCATGCCGCGGGGCGCCAGGCTGGCGATGCTCTTTTCGTAGGTGCTCTTGCCGACCGAATCGTAGACCACGTCGACGCCCCGTCCCTCGGTCCGCTTCTTGACCTCCGCGGCGAAATCGGAGTCGGTGTAGAGGATGACGTGGTCGGCTCCGGCGGCTCTGGCAGCTTTTGCTTTCGCTTCGGTGGACACGGTTCCAAAGACGGTGGCGCCGAATCGCTTGGCGAGCTGAACCAGAAGCAGACCCACACCGCCGGCGGCGGCGTGGATCAGCACCTGGTGACCGGGCTGCAGTCGAAACGTGGAACGGGTGAGGTAGTGGGCGGTGAGCCCTTGCAGCAGGGCCGCCGCTGCGGTGCGGCTATCCAATCCGTCGGGCAGAGGAAGCAACTTCTCCGCGGGTACGACCGCTTGCTCGGCATAGGCGCCCAGGGTGCCCGCATAGCCGACGCGGTCTCCTACTCGAAACTCCTTCACCGCCGCTCCCACGGCCTCCACGACTCCCGCGCCTTCCATCCCGGGTGTGAAAGGAAGGGCGACCTTGTAGAGGCCGCTGCGGTGGTAGGTGTCGATGAAGTTCACCCCGATGGCCTCGAGGCGCACCCGCGCCTCCCCGCCACCCGGTTCCGGTACGGAAATATCCTCGAGCTTCATCGCTTCCGGACCGCCCACTTGATGAACTCGGATAGCCTTCATGGGAGCTCCTTCCCCTGCCAGAGCGCGCAGAGCGGCGAATGATAGCATCAATGCCGGTGGGTGGAACCGCCCGGGGCTTTTCTCGCGCACGTGCCTGGCGAGCCGGTTCGGTTGATCCGCCGGTTCATCTTTTGTTAGCATAGGGGGTTTGCTACTGTGTAAATTGAGCTCGGACCTACAGCGACCTCGCTAGGAAGCACGAATCGCATGGCCAATCTTCCGCTTTCCAACATCTTCTACCGCAAGACGCGCACCGGAATCGGCATCCTGTCGGTCGCCCTCGGCGTCTCCATGGTCTTGGTCTTGGTGGGGCTGACCCAGGGCTCTCTCAACGAGTATGCGGATCGGATTACCAACATGGGAGCGGACATCCTGTTCATGGCTCCCGATTCCTCTCCGTTTCTCGTTCTCAACACCGGCGTCATGTCCGAGCGCTTGGGCGAGAAGCTGGGAGACGTAACGGGAGTGGAAGCGGTGGCCCCGGTCTTGCACTGGCGCGTCACCAGCATCAAGGGAGTCAAGAAATTGGTATCTATCTTCGGGGTCGATTTGCCCTCGTACAATCGAATCGGCCGCGGAGTCGAGATCGTCGAGGGCACGGGCTTCCAGGGTCCCGGCGACATCATCGTCGACACGGTGCTTTCAACCGCGGACGGTTTGAAGTTGGGTGACACGCTTCCCATGATGAACCAGGATTTCCGGATCTCCGGCATCTGTAAGGCCGGTGCGGGGGCGCGGATGTATATGAGGCTCGACGCCTTGCAAGAGGCGACCGGCCAGCCCGGGAAGACAGCCCTTTTTCTCATCAAGGTTGCCCAGGGGCGTCGAGTGGGTGATGTGGCGGCCGCCCTGGAGTCGCAGTTCGAAGGCTACAAGGTGACTGCCCTGGAAGGCTTTGTGGAAGAGCTCAGGGATAATGCTCTCGGACTCAAGCAGTTTACTCGGGTTCTTTCCGTACTGGCGGTCATCATCAGTTTCCTGGTCATTCTGCTGGCGATGTACACGACGATCATCGAGCGAACGAGAGAAATCGGGGTGCTCAAGGCGCTGGGCGCCGGAAAGCTGTACATTATTCAGCTGGTCATGACCGAGTCGTTTCTCATCTGCTTGCTCGGCGTACTCGTCGGGTTCGGACTCTCGTTGCTCGGCCGGGCTCTGATACTCACCTTGTTCCCGACTTTGACCGTCGCCTTGATTCCGAGCCAGTTCGCCATCGCCGCGCTGCTCGGCATTTTCGGTGGCTTGATGGGAGCCTTGTATCCCGCCTATCGCGCCGCAAGGCTCGATCCCGTGGAAGCCCTTAACTTCGAGTAGAGTCGTCCTGCCACGATGAAGCCAATGCCACGATGATGGAAGCGGGCGGAACCATTCTCAAGGTGGTCGATCTCCGGAAGATCTACAAGGTCGGCAAAGTGGAGGTACCCGCCCTGCGGGGCGTCAACATAGAGATTCAGGCGGGGGAGTTCGTGTCCATCATGGGGCCTTCCGGCTGCGGAAAATCCACCCTCTTGCACCTCATGGGTGGATTGGCCCGGCCCAGCTCCGGCAAGGTGATCGTGGATGGCACGGATCTTTCCCGAACCAGTGATGCCGAGAGGACCCGACTCCGCCGGAACAAGATCGGCTTCGTTTTCCAGCGTTTCAATCTACTGCCGACGCTCACCGTGCAAGGAAACCTGGAAATCGCCCGGCAAATCTTCGGGAATGGTTACCCCGGCAAGCAGGAGATTGCCGAGCTGATCGGGGTGGTGGGTTTGGCTCACAAGCTGCATCACAAGCCGGTCGAGCTTTCGGTCGGTGAACAGCAGCGGGTGGCGGTGGCTCGAGCACTGGTAAACCATCCCGCCATCCTCCTGGCGGATGAGCCTACCGGTAATCTGGATTCCCAGAACTCCCGCCAGATCTTGGAGCTTCTGGTGGAGCTCAACCGAACCAAAAAGCAAACCATCGTGATGATCACCCATAACCCCGAAGCAGCCGAGGTGGGACATCGCCTGATCGAGATGCTGGACGGCCGGGTGGTGGACCACGCCAATGCACCGCACTTGGTGAATACCGCGGGTGAGCTCTGTTAGAGATCCGAATGGACCGGGCGATGCGTGCCAGGGTGTACGTCCTATTGGCGGTCTTCCTCTTACCGGCTGTTCCATCTTTCGGCCTCGACCGACTGGACGAGATCCTGGCGGCCATGAAGGAGGCCGGCGACCGATTGGAAACTCTCTCCGCCGATTTCGAGCAGACCAACCGCGATCACATCCTGGAAGAAGAGGAGACGAGCTCCGGGAAACTCTACATGCAGGTGCCCGGTCGAATGCGGTGGGAGTACGATCCCCCGGAAAGCAAAGTGCTCTTGGTGAAGGACAACAAGATCGTGCTCTACAACCCCATTGCCCATCAGGCCCAGGAGTTCCAGCAGGGGCAGATACGGGGGGCGGGTGCCGATCTTCTCATCGGTTTCGGAAGGTCGAACGCCGAGATCGGCAAACATTACGATGTCCGCCTGATGGAAGAGGATCCAAAGCAAGTGGTTCTGGAGTTGATTCCCAAGCCGGAGTCCAGCGCCTCGGTGTTTGCCGCTATCCAGCTGACGCTCAGCAAAGAGGGCTGGACGCCCACCCGCACCGTATTCCACGAGCTGAACAAGGACACCACGGCGCTGGTGTTCGATCGGGTTCGAGTGAACGAACCACTTCCCCCCAAGATCTTCGAGCTCAACCTTCCCCCCGGCGTCGACATCATTCGCGGCGAATAGGCGATTCCAAACAAGATGGTGGCCAGCCCTTTCAAGCCCGCCGGAAGCCCATTCGCCGGTGCCCGCTTGACCGCCCATCGGGGAGCGATATAGTAGCAACCGCTGCCAGGTCCGACGTCCATATCAGGCTCAGATGAAGACGAGAAACAAGATCAAGATAAGGGTCACCGAGCTCTTGATGATCGCGCGGGGCCTTCTATCCACCAGGCACCCCATCCTCGCCCACATCGTGCCGATGCGTAGGTGCAATCTTTCCTGCGCCTACTGTAACGAGTACGACGACTTTTCCGCTCCCGTCCCGCTCGAGGAGATGAAGCGGAGGCTGGATCACCTGGCATCGCTGGGCACGTCCATCATTACTATTAGCGGCGGGGAACCAACACTTCACCCCGAGCTCGACGACATCATCCAGCACATTCGGCGCCGCGGAATGATCGCCGGGCTCATCACCAACGGCTATTTCCTCACTCCCGAGCGGATCGAGCGGCTGAACCAGGCAGGGCTGCAGCACCTTCAGATTTCCATCGACAACGTGAACCCCGATGACGTTTCGAAGAAGAGCCTCAGGGTCCTCGATTCCAAGCTGGAGAATCTGCGTCGCCACGCGGAGTTTTACGTGAATCTGAACTCGGTCATCGGCGGAGGGATCCGGAATCCCGAGGATGCGGTGGTGGTGTCCCAGCGGGCGATCGACCTCGGCTTCAGCACCACGCTCGGCATCATTCATAACGATCGGGGACGCTTGAAGCCGCTCAGCGAGACGGAAATGGGGGTCTACCAGCGCCTGGGGGGACAGGGAAAGCTCAGCTACGCTCGCTTCAGCGGGTTTCGCGAGAACTTGGCCGAGGGCCGACCGAACAAATGGCGGTGTCGAGCGGGTGCCCGCTACCTTTATATCTGCGAGGACGGGAGAGTGCACTACTGCTCTCAGCAGAGGGGCTTCCCAGACGTTCCCATCGAACAATATACGAGGGAGGACATGCGGAGGGAGTTCTCCACGCCAAAAAGCTGCGCACCCTATTGCACTCTGGCCTGTGTCCAGATCGTCGCTCTGTTCGACAACTGGCGCTCTCCGCAGACGATCGAGCCTTACCGTGTGCGCCGGCCCGCTGCCAGGGAAGTAGCCCGCCAAGCGAGCGCCGGCGTCCCTGATTTCGGCGAAGACCCTTCTCCTTTCTCCACGTCAGCGAAGGCGGCGCTTGATCCGACCGCCAGCGAGTGTTAACGTCGGTCTGGATTAGGACCGTGCGCAGCCACTCCATCCTCAGGGCGCTGTCGGCCCTCGCGTTAAGCGGCCTGTTCGCCGTTTCCGGCGCGCTCTATCCCTCGCACCTGCTCCAGGAGCTCAACAGCCAACCCGTGCGCTCGGTGTCCCCGGCAGACGAGCCTTGTCAGCCAGGCGAAGGGCACGGCCTGGTACCCGATCATTCGCTTCGGGTGGAGCCCCTCCACGTCTGCGTGCTGTGCAAGATTTTCAAGGGGGCGCTGCATGCCGGCACCGGTCTCGCCGAGCCCCTGTTGACGTCGACTGCCACGGCGCCCGTCTCCCGCAGCGAAAAGCTGCACTTTGCCGGTTTCTTCCGACTCTCTCGTTCCCCTCCCGCGCGCTCTTAGTTCTCTCCCGCTGGGCTCAAGCCCGCGAGCGGGATCGCGTCCGGCCCACAAATCTCACGTCCGCGGTGAGACCGCTCCCTTTCGCCCTTGCCGCGACGCTTGACTGGATAAGAGCAAATGCACGGATTGGGGGAACGAATGAATCGAGAGAGGACAGACGTTACCATTCGCTACGTCAAGAACCTGACACTGGCCGTTGCGATTCTCACGGTGCCCGCTTACGCCACCGCTCAGGAGGGTCGTCAAGAGGTCGCGGAGCTGGAACGACGCGTGGTAGCGCTCGAGAGCGCGCTCGACTCCCTGCGCGCCGAGTATGGTGCGCGGCTCGCCACCTTGGAAGGACGACTGGCGGCGCTCGATACGCGCCCGACGCCAGCCGCCCGGGAAGAAGTTTCTCTCAGCGAGGAGCAGCGGGCCCTGGAGGCGGAGTTGGCGGGTATCCTGGGCGGGGAGGTGGAAAGCGGGCGGGCTGGCGGAGCCGACACCGCCACTCCAGCTCAACCAGGGCAGGGTGGGCAGCCGTCGTTCTCCGGCCAGGCCCGAACTCTCAACCAACTGAATCCCGAGATCTCCGTGACCGGCGATACGTTCCTCACTCTATCCGATGTGAGCGGGGATCCGGAAAGGAATCAGTTCCGGATCGCCGAGTTCGAGCTGGCCTTCCAGGCGCCTCTCGATCCTTTCTCGCTGGCCAAGGCCTTCGTGGTTCAGGAAGAGGGTGAGTTCGGCGTCGAGGAAGCCTACATCGATTGGACGACTCTACCCGCCGGGCTCGGTCTCAAGTTCGGTGCCTACCGCAACGACTTCGGCAAGCTCAACCGCTGGCACCAGCACGCCCTCCCCCAATCGAACCGACCCCTGGTGCAACAAGCGTTTTTCGGAGAAGACGGCCTGCGCGGTGTGGGGGCCTCCCTCTCCTGGCTGCCGGCGCCTTTCTTCGGAGATTACAACGAGTTTTGGATCCAGGTGACGAACGATGAGAACGACGTGAGTTTCTCGGGGCGCGGGTTCGATACGCCGGTGGTGACGCTTCACGAGACGAACTACTGGGATCTGTCGTCTGCCACCTATTTTGAGGTCGGGCTCTCGGCCTCGAGCGGCGTCAACGACGAGCAGGGCGACTTCCGGACTCTGGTCCTCGGGACCGATTGGAACATGGTGTGGAGCCCACCTGCAGAGGCTCTTTACAAGGGACTGGAGCTGAGAGGAGAGCTCCTCTGGCAGCGGCGAGAGGGGCTGGAAGGTACCAACGACAGTCTCGGTGCTTACACCTTCGCGACCTACAAGCTGAGCCAGCGATTGTTCGTGGGTCTGCGGGGCGACTGGACCGATCTTCCCTTGGAGCCGGGCTCGAGCGTATGGGGGGTTTCTCCCTACGTCGACTGGTGGCAGAGCGAGTGGGTGCGCCTCCGGCTTCAGTACTCCTCCTCCTCTCGAATGTTCGAAGAGCCGGAGAGCGAGAACCAGCTTTTCTTCCAGGTGACTTGGTCCCTGGGACCTCACAAGCATGAACAATACTAGAATGTGGAGGCGGATGACGATGCGGTGGTTTCAGAACGAACGAACGGCAAGCGAAAGAAGCTCCATGCTCCTCCATCGGAACAGCTTCCTCGGCCGTGGCGGCCAGCGACACGTCGCAGCGCTTATGATTGTGGGGGCGGTCGTGGCGGCTAGCGCGCACGCCCAGCAGAAGGACAAGCTCAGCATCGTCGCCTCTCTGACGGTTTACCGCGACATAGCAAGAGAGATTGCCGGTGAGCGGGGTGAGGTGGCCTCCATCGCCGAGGCCCGGCAAGACGCCCACTTCGTTCAGGCCAAGCCTAGCTACTCCATGATGCTCAGCCGGGCCGACCTGCTGCTCGACACCGGCCTGGACCTGGAGCTCTGGATGCCGGCGGTGATCGACAAGTCCCGCAACCCGCGGATTCGGGAAGGTCAGATAGGCTACGTCTCCGTGTCGACCGGCGTGTCCATGCTGGAGGTGCCGGTTAACCCGAGTCGAGCCGGTGGCGACATCCACATCTTCGGCAATCCTCACATCCACACCGACCCCCTGCGGGCGGTGATCATTGCCAACAACATCAAGATCGGTCTCCAGAAAGTGGATGCGGAGAGCTCCGCGTATTACGAAGAGCGGTTCCAGGACTTCAAGCGCCGCATACACGAACGGCTGTTCGGCCGAGAGCTCGTTGAGCTGGTGGGTGGTGACAAGCTGGCCGAGCTCGAGATGCAGCATCAGCTCCTACCGTTCCTGCAAAACAACCAGATGGGCGGCCAGCCTCTGGCAGCGAAGCTTGGCGGTTGGATGAAGGAGGCGGAGTGCCTGCGCGGCAAGGCGATCGTTGCCGACCATCTCAACTGGAGCTATTTTACGGACCGCTTCGGGATCCAGGTCGCCAACTACGTGGAGCGACGCCCCGGCATTCCGCCCTCGGCTGCCCACGTTGCCGACTTGATCGGGCTCATGCGCAACGACAAGATCCAGGTACTCTGGGTGGCCGACTACTTCGATGAGCGGGTCCCGAGCCTGCTCGCCGAGCGTACGGGAGCGAAGTTCCTCTACGTTCCGCTTTACACGGGTGAGGAATCAACCCCGGATTACTTCTCCCTGGTGAACACTTGGATCCAAGCCATGAGGTCCGGATTTCCCGACTGCCGGTAGGATTAGGAGAGAACCATGGATCTCGCTCTTGAGGTTTTGCTGCCGCCCTTCGTCGCTTGCCTAGTCCTGATGGGCATCCACGTCTATCTCGGGTTGCATGTCGTCTCCCGCGGCGTCATCTTCGTCGATCTGGCACTGGCGCAGATTGCAGGCCTGGGAGCCACTTTCGCGTTCTTGTTGGGCTATGAGCCGAATGGAATGGCCGGCTACTTTTATTCCTTGCTTTTCACCTTCATCGCCGCGGCGGTCTTTTCGGTTTTGCGTCTCTCCGAGCAGCGCATTCCGAAAGAGGCAATCATCGGTATCTCCTTTGCCGTCGCCTCGGCCAGCAGCATTTTGATCGCCGACCGGGCGCCGCAGGGCGCCGAGTTCGTCGAGGCCATGCTCACCGGTGCCCTCCTCTGGGCGCCCTGGTCGCTCATCGTCAAGACCGCGATCGTGTATGTCTTGATTGGCCTGTTCCATTGGCATTATCGGAAGCGGTTCTTGGCACTTTCGCTCCAGCCGGAGCGCGCCGAGACAGAGGGTTGGAGTGTGCGGTGGTGGGATTTTCTCTTCTATACCTCCTTCGGGCTGGTCATCACCTACAGCGTGCCAATGGCTGGAATCCTGCTTGTTTTCTCCTTCTTGATCATTCCTACGGTGATCGCCATGCTGTTTGCGCAAAGCATCGTCGGACGCCTGGTAGTCGGATGGATCGTGGGAACGTTGGTCAGCATGGTGGGCCTTTCGCTTTCCTATGCCTATGACCTTCCCAGTGGACCGGCGGTCGTGTGCATGTTCGGTGTGGGCCTGATTCTTGCCGGAGTCGTGCATTATCTGCTGGTGGCCCAACAGAAAGTCGCGGCCTTGGTGAAGGTCTTGGTCGCCGGCGGTGCGGCGGCCGGCGGATTATGGCTTGCCTTCACCACGGCGGCGTTGTCTTCGGAAGAAGTCCATGACCCTGTCTCCGCGGCCGCCGTCTCCGGAGCAGGGGAGGCCGTCAGTCCGGCTCAGCAGGCCGCCGAAGCGCTCGCCGAGATCGAGCGATCGACCGGCGAGCCGCCGGCCGAGGCGATATCGAGCCTCTTATCGTTGAAAGAGGAAGTTCACCGCTTGATGGCTACTGGCGAGCTGAAGGTGAGCGAAGGCGCAGTCCAGGCGCTGGCCCGCGCCCCGGAGGGGGAGGCGGTTAGCGAGCTCCTGGAGGAGATCGCCTACCACGCCGACGATCTGTGGGTGCGGCTGCGGGCCGCCGAGGCTCTTCTCGTCCGCGGCGACATCTTGGGGGTCGAGGCCTCGATCAACTTACTGGAGTCCGACGCTCCGGCATTCTTGCGGGTCCAGGCGTCCGAGGCGCTCCAACGAGCGACGGGTGAGAAGATCGCCTTTGATCCTCAAGCCGAGAATGCCGCCCAGGCCGAGGCCATCGCCGCATGGCGTGTCTGGTGGCAGGCCCACCGCGGCGAGCCTCTTCCCCAGCCGGGCGGCTAGGGCCTCTTTCCCTAGCGGTGTACCTGATCGCCGCGTGCGGGGCTTGCTAACCCTCAATCTCGCTGATGATCCACTTGGCCATGGGCTTGACCCCGGTCTCCGAATCGACGATGTTGTACTTTCGCAGAGTGAGCGCGTAGTTCTTCGAGCCGGATCTGCCGTTGACGCTCACCTTGACCTTTTTCACCGCCACATCACCCTCGAAGGTATCCTTCAGGGGAATACTGGCCGACATGAAGATGCGCTCTCTTTCTCTCTTCAGAGTCTCCTCCGCCGCTTGTAGCTTGCCCTCGAGGTCCTTCAGCTCTTCGAGCTTGCCTTCCCAAACTTTTTGAAACTCGGCCATGGATCCACTCGTGAACTTGTGATCCGGATTCTTCCTGATCTCGTTCTGGTAACGAAGGGCATTGTCCTGGTTGTCGTTCAGAAAACGGTCGTCCTCCTCGGCTTTGGTCTCGTAGGCCTTGACCGCCTCGAAGAACGCGGTATTGAGCTCGCCCAGCCGGTAAGGCTCGGTCGACTCCGGACCCACCTCGACAATCTCCCAGGACTGAACGTCAGCGTCGGGAAGGTTGACCATGGAGACGCCCGCGATCACTTCTTCCCGACTATCCCGAACCGCCGCCAGGAACACATCGATCAAGTGTTGCTCTGGCGCGGCACAGGAGGTGATGAAAGGCAAAGACAAGAAACCCATGATTGCCAACCTGGGCATGAGGCACCCCCTCTCAACAAAACGTTGCGGCAACGAAAACGCGAGAGCAAAGGAGCGGCAATAGCGAGTCGGGGAGTCGGGCTCCGAAGTGGGTTGCGCGATGAGTGCGGTCGGGGAGACTCCTCCACCCTCTGGCCTATTTCTCTGCTATTTCGGGGCAGAGATCAAGTGCGTGGGGGAACCGGGTCTAGCGAGGGGGAGCACCAGCCGATGCGCCCGCGCTAACAAGAAGCCCCTCCCTCCACCTGGCGAAAAGTCGGGGCGGGTGCATCCTCTGCGCCTGGAGGAGCGTTGCCTTCAGACGATCCGTGGGGTTGTGAGCTGGGGAGGTTCTGTCAAAGCCGGCCGGAGATGTTGTATCCTGTTTCGTGTTGTAATGGTCTCTGGGGAGGGTTCTAGAGATGTTGCAAAACAAAGTTGTGGTGCACTTCCAGGACGGAAGAATCATCAAAGGGACGACCGCCGACTTCTTCCCCAATAAGGAGCGTTTCCACTTGCATCAGATCGACGCTCCGGTAGGAAGCAAGCCGATCGAAGTGCAGATTTCACAACTGAAAGCAGTTTTTTTCGTCAAAGACTACCGCGGCCAACCCAAGCGCGAAGACAAGAACGAGTTCGATCCATCGAAACCTCCGATGGGCCGCAAGATCAAAGTCCGCTTCAAGGACGGAGAGGAAATCTTGGGCACCACCCAGGGCTATCAGTCCGGCCGGTCGGGTTTCTTCGTCGTTCCTGCCGATCCCGATTCCAACAACGAGCGTTGCTTCGTGGTGGCCTCCGCCACCCAGGAAGTTGCTCTTGTTTGATCGGGCGGGCCGGTAACGGGACTCGTCCGTCGGGGAGCCCGCAAGGCCCCCCGACAGTACGGCCACTCATTCTCCCGCGCTATAATTCTTCCCAAGATCCGACTTTCTGGAGATCATTGGGTCGCTCCCGTCCCCGGTGAGCATGAACGAGGTACTGGAACAGAAACTGGCCGAGCTTCCTTCCTCACCAGGGGTTTATCTCTTTCGCGGTCGAGCCGGGCAGATCCTCTACGTGGGCAAAGCGCGTTCCCTGAAGGATCGGGTGCGCTCCTACTTCCACGGTTCGCGCATCGACAGCCCACGGCTCGACCGCCTGGTCGAGTCCATTCGGGATCTGGAGATCGTTGCCACCGACACCGAGCGAGAAGCCTTGGTGCTCGAGAACAACCTCATCAAGACGCACAAGCCGCGCTACAACGTGCTGCTACGCGACGACAAGAACCATCCCTACCTGAAGCTGACGGTGGGAGAAGACTACCCGCGCGTCTATATCGTTCGCCGTCCGGGAACGGATGGGGCGGTCTATTCGGGCCCTTATGTACCCGCCAGCTTGGCACGGAAGACGCAGAACCTGGTGCATCGGCTGTTCGGCGTACGTAACTGCAACGAGAAGCTCGATGGCCACCGACCTCGAGCCTGCCTTCAATACCAGATCAAACGATGTGTCGCGCCCTGTGTGGAGAGTATCGCCACCCGAGAGGAATATCTCAAGACGGTGGAGAGTGCCCGTCTCTTTCTGGAGGGCAAAAACGACGATCTCCTTGTCTCGCTCCAGAACGAAATGTACCGAGCCGCCGAGGAGGAACGGTTCGAGGAGGCGGCCCGACTGCGGGATACCGTCCGCACGCTCGAAGATCTCAACACGCGGCAGAAGATGGCAACGGTACGGGGCGAAGAACGGGACATCTTTGGTTACTATCGAGAAGGTCATCGAGCGGTGCTGCAAGTCTTTTCGATGCGCTCGGGCAAAGTCGTCGACCGGGACAGCTTCACCCTCGACAAGCTGGAGGCGCTCGCGGACGAGGATGTATTGAGCGCCTCCCTCAAACAGTACTACGAGCTCGGCCGGTACCTCCCTGCCGAGATCCACGTACCCCTCGATTTTCCAGACCGAGAGCTGGTTCAGGAATGGTTGAGCGGCCGGCGCGAAAGCAGGGTGGATATCGTGGTTCCTCAGCGGGGCGGCAAGCGCCGCATGGTGGATTTGGTATCTCGCAATGCCCGCATCGCCTTCGAGCTAGCGAACCAAGAGGAGGGTCGTCAGGCGGCAGATCGGCTTCAGGCGGTGCGTGAGCTCCTGGATCTTCCCGACGAGCCCGCCCGCATCGAGGCCTTCGACGTTTCCAACATTCAAGGTAGCGACATCGTGGCATCCATGGTCGTCTTCGAAAGAGGTCAGCCGAAGCGAAGCGAGCATCGAAAATACAAGATCAAGACGGTGGCCGGCGGTCCGGATGATTTCGCATCGATGCGGGAAGTCGTGCTGCGGCGTTACCGGCGCGTGCTGGAAGAGGGTGCCGAGCAGCCCGATCTGATACTCATCGACGGAGGCAAGGGACAGCTGGGGGCCGCCTACCAGTCTCTGACCGAGCTCGGGCTATCACATCTTCCGCTCATCAGCATCGCCAAGAAGGAAGAGGTGCTCTTTCAAATCGGTCGTTCCGAGCCCCTGGTGCTGCCCCGGAGCTCGCCGGCGTTGCAGTTGATGCAGCGGATTCGCGACGAGGCGCATCGTTTCGCGGTGACCTTCCACCGACAGAGGAGGGCAGTGCGCAGCTTCCACTCCAAATTGGACGACATTCAGGGCATCGGTCCACGCAAGAGAAAGCTCCTCATGAACCGCTTCAAGAGTCTGAAACGTGTGAGAGAGGCGTCGGTCGAGGAGCTGGCGACCGTGGTCGGACCCCGCCTGGCAGAGCGCGTCCACCGACACCTCGCCGAGATGGCATCGGATTAAATCCTTTATTTATCGAGAGTTGACCGTGAGTTACCGTTGTGCTAGCATCCCCGCCGGATAGGAAACCATAACCCGGTGAGCCTTTTGGAGCCGCAAGAGATTTTCAGAAGCCTCACACAGTATCTGGTCCTCCTATTCTCCTTGAGCGTCCACGAAAGTGCCCACGCTTGGACCGCTCTACAACAGGGCGATGACACGGCCCTGCGAGAAGGACGTATCTCGTTGAATCCGCTCGTTCACATCGACCCCGTCGGCACGGTTCTCTTGCCGCTGATGGGGCTTTTTGGGGGCGGTGTCTTCTTTGGTTGGGCCAAGCCCACGCCAGTCCAGCCTCGCCACTTCCGTGACTTCAGGCTGGGGCAGATCCTAACCTCGGGAGCGGGGCCGGTCAGCAATTTCCTTTTGGCGATCCTCTTCACCCTCTTCTACGCCGTAGCGATTCGCCTGGTGGGTCCGGAGAGCCACGTGCTCTTCTTGTTCTGGACGGGCATCCTTTTGAACGTGGTGCTCGGTGTCTTCAACCTTATTCCGGTACCGCCTCTCGATGGGTCGTGGATCGCGTCTTGGGGACTTCCTCGCCAGTGGGGCGATCTCTACGACAAGTACATGGAGCCCTACGGGTTCTTGATTTTGATCGGCCTGTTCGTAAGCGGAGTGTTGGGCATCGTGTTAGGTTGGGTGGCCTACCCGATAGCTCTTTTTCTCCGAGGTGTCGCGCTGGCGGCGTGAGTGGAACGAGCCGGATGAGCCGCAAGAGAGTTCTCTCGGGCATGAGGCCCACCGGCCTGCTGCATCTGGGGCACTTGGTAGGGGCGCTCGAGAATTGGGCGGCCCTGCAGGACGAGTTTGAGGCCTACTACTGCATCGTGGATTGGCACGCCCTCACCACCGACTACGCGGATCCCAGTAATATCAAGAAGAACACGTTCGAGGTGGCGGTCGATTGGCTCTGTGCCGGTCTCGATCCCGAACGGTCTGCCCTTTTCGTGCAGTCTCATGTTCCCGAGCACGCTGAGCTGCATCTACTTCTGTCCATGGTGGTGCCTCTCCCCTGGCTGGAGCGGGTACCCACCTACAAAGAGCAGATGGAGCAGTTGGCGGACAAGGACCTTCACACTTACGGGTTTCTTGGCTACCCGGTGCTACAAACGGCAGACATCCTCATGTACAAGGCGGGAGTCGTTCCGGTGGGTGCGGACCAACAGCCTCACGTCGAGCTGACGCGAGAGATTGCGCGTCGCTTCAACAATTTCTATGGGTCGGTGTTTCCCGAGCCCGAAGTCAAGCTCACCCCCACGCCCAAGCTTCCCGGGACCGATGGACGCAAGATGTCGAAGAGCTACAACAACACCATCAACTTGTCCGACGACGAGCCCACCATTCGAGAGAAGCTACGCACCATGGTGACCGATCCCGCTCGCAAGCGTCGAAGCGATCCAGGTAACCCCGACGTCTGCCCGGTCTTCGATCTTCATGAGGTCTTCGCGACCGCTGACACCCGAGCCTGGGCTGCCGAGGGTTGCCGCAGCGCCGGTATCGGCTGCATCGAGTGCAAGAATGCGCTGGCTGACCACCTAGTGGCACGCATGAAACCCTTCCTCGAGAAACGCAAGATATACGAAGCGCGACCGGCTGACATCTGGGATGTTCTTCGAGAGGGGGCACGGAAGGCCCGACGGGTGGCAGGGGAGACGATGAGAGAAGTGCGAGCGGCGTTGAAACTTCCGTCGCCGGAGAATTCCGGGTAATCCATGAAAACAGCTGAGCTCTACCTTGGTCCTCCTTCCGAAGAGAACGATCGGCCGAACGAGCCTCGCTACCACGTGCGGCTGCCGGTCTTTGACGGACCTCTCGATCTGCTCTTGCACCTCATCAGGACGAACGAGGTCGATATCTACGACATCCCCATCGCCTCCATCACTCGACAGTATCTGGAGACGCTGGAGCTGATGCGAGAGTTGAGCCTCGACGTTGCCGGGGACTTTGTTTTCATGGCGGCCACCTTGATCCACATCAAGTCCAGGATGCTGTTACCTCCCCCGCACGAGGACGGAACAGAGGACGAGATCGAAGATCCCCGAGCCGAGCTGGTGGCTCGACTTCTCGAGTATCAACGCTATAAGGAAGCGGCTCACATGCTGTATGAGAGGCAAACACTCCGAAGCGCCATGTGGCTTCGCTCGGAGAGCTCCCTCGCTTCTCTTCGCTCCGAGGAGACTCAAGGCCAGGAGGATCTGGTGGAGGTCGATCTCTTCGAGCTGCTGACCGCGTTCCGTTCGGTTCTCGAGCGGATCCGACAGCGAAGAGACATCGTTTTCGAGAAAGAAACGGTGACGGTGGAGGAGATGATCCGGATGCTCACCGAGCGAGTCTCGCCGGGTAGCAGCGTGTCGTTCGAGCAGCTCTTCGACCAGGTGGCCAGCCGAGGGCTTCTCATCGTGACGTTTCTGGCGTTGTTGGAGATGGTGCGTTTGCGCGTTCTCCGGGTCTATCAGCAAAGGCCCTTCGGCACGATCCACCTGTCCCGGCCCGCCGATGACCCGACGCCCGAGAGTGACGAGAAGAGCTAGTGGTGAAGGAAAACGCCGAGCCCAGCGGCGTCGCCACGGATAGCGGTGATGCGGATTCCGCGGCCGAGGCGGCGGGAACCGGGCTCACCGCGGACGAGATCCGAGCCAGCATCGAGGCCCTGGTCTATGCGGCAGAAGAACCGCTTTCCCTGAAAGACTTGGCCAAGGCGCTGCCGGAAGTTCCACGTGAGGCCATCAAGGGACACCTCGAGGATCTGGTAGCGCAGTACCAGGGGCCGGAAAGGGGCCTTCAGATTGCTCAAGTGGCGGGCGGCTATCAGATCACCACGCGGCCCGAGTATCACGAGAGGATAAGCCGGCTCTTCGAGTCGAAGCGTCCCTCCCGGCTATCCCTGCAGGCCCTCGAGACTCTAGCGGTCATCGCCTATCGGCAACCGATCACCGTTCCCGAGATCATGGCTCTGCGGGGCCTTCATTCGGCGGGCGTGGTTCGAACCCTGTTGGAAAAAAAGCTCATTCGTATCATGGGGCGGAAAAAAGTCGTGGGGAGGCCCTTGCTCTATGGCACCACCAGGGAGTTCCAGATCCGCTTTGGGTTGAAGGGCCTCGACGAGTTACCCAACCTCGCGGACATGGCGGAAGTCTTCGGGGAGGAGATCGCTTCGCAGCTAGGCGAGGTCATGAGAGAGACCGAAGCCGCCGGCGGCGGCGGGGAGGACGAAGCCAGCGCGCCGGTGGCCGACCGAGCAGACCATCCATCGACCGAGACCCCCGAGGAGAACTGAGCCCAGAACAGAGTTAGCTCGATGACTCGACGCCGTGCTAGGCGTCCTCCCGGGATCGTCTGACCCATGCCCATGACTTCCGAGGAAAGGCTCCACAAGACCATCGCTCGTTCCGGGCTCGCTTCCCGTCGCCGGGCCGAGCAAATGATCGCTGAGGGCCGGGTAAGCGTGGGCGGTGAGGTGGTGACTCGGGTGGGGGCGAAGGTGGACCCGCGGAGAGATGATATTCGTGTGGACGGGGTGCGCGTCCGCCCCGATCGGCCCCGTCGATATATCTTGTTGAACAAACCGGTCGGCTATTTGACCACACGCTCCGATCCGGGCCGTCGCCCCACGGTCATGGAGCTCTTGCCCATAGCGCTTCGTTCTCTCTTCCCGGTGGGTCGGCTCGATATGGCCACTTCCGGGTTGTTGCTGCTGACCGATGACGGCCATTTCGCCCAACGGGTGGCTCATCCTCGCTATGGCGTCACCAAGACGTACGCGGTCACCGTCCGCGGGCATCCCAGTGAGCGCAGCCTCCAGCAGGCCAAGAGAGGGGTCCGTGTCGAGGGGCAATGGCTGAGGGTAGCATCGGTGAAAGGGCTCGGTCGTCCCGGTCGCCGTGAGATCGAGCGTCCGCCCACCAAGGGCTCGGCCAGAATCCCATCGAAGTCGCCAGAAAAGTCGCGTCTCACGGTCGTGCTCCAGGAAGGGCGCTATCAAGAGATCCGGCGGCTATTCAAGGCCTTGGGGCACCCCGTCCTTCAGCTCCACCGTGAGAGAGTGGGTTTGTTGAGCGATCACGGGCTTCCGCCTGGGGCCTACCGCGCTCTGACCCCGAAGGAGATCGCCGATCTGGTCAGCAGTCGCGGTGGGAGCCTCAGAGCGAAAGCGGGTCGCCCACTGCCAGGCGGCGCGCGCCCGGCGAGAGACCGGCGGGGCTAGGCTCTCCGATGGCTCGGCGGGGTCTGATTATTGCCATCGATGGTCCGGCGGGAGCCGGGAAGACCACCGCCGCCCGAGGCTTGGCGCAACGACTCGGCTACCTGTATCTCGACACCGGCGCCACCTTTCGCGCCGTGGCCTTCCAGGCCTTGCGGCAGGGAGTCGACCTGGATGACCCCGCCTCGCTTCACCAACTGGCCCTCAAGAGCGAGATACGGTTCGGTGGCGACCAGAACGAGCGGATCTACCTCGATGGAGAAGACGTCACGGAAGCGATCCGGACCGCGGAGGTGGCGGAGGCGGCTTCGCGCGTGGCGATCTACCCGGAGGTGCGGAAACCCCTGATGGAGCTGTGGAGACGCATCGGCCACGAGGGGGGCGTGGTCCTCGATGGCCGGGACATCGGGACGGTGGTCTTTCCGGATGCCGAGCTCAAGTTCTTCCTCATCGCCGAGGCCTCCGTCCGGGCGGAGAGGCGGTACCTCGAGCGGGCCAATGAACCGGGGATCACCCCAGAGGGCGTGGGCGAGCAACTCCGGAGACGGGATGCCATCGATAGCGCCCGCCCCTATGCACCTCTGGTGAGGGCACCGGACGCCATCGAGCTCGATACCAGTCGACTCCGGCCGGAGGAGACGCTTCATCGGCTGGAGAGAGAGGCCCTGGCTCGCATCTCCAAAGGAACGGGGAGAGCCTTGACGGACCCCGTAAAATAGAGTAGGATAACGGCTTGCGGGAAAGCCCCGCGCACCGGCGAAACGAGCCACAATCCGCTCATCCTTCCCGTCTCACTCGGTCGCCAGACGAAGAATCCGCAGGAGGTAACAAACATTAATGGCTGAAGCCAACGATATCGAGAACAGCGCTCTAGAAGGAGGTACTGCGCAAGAAACGCCGGACGAGGAAGCGATTCCGGTCGAGGAGTACGAAAGGCTCCTCGATCAGTACAACAGCAACATCGCCGAGGGCGAGGTGGTCAAGGGACGGGTCCTCCAGATCTCTCCCAGCGAAGTGGTGGTCGATGTCGGATACAAATCAGAAGGCCTCATACGCGTAGAGGAGTTTCTGGACGAGTTCGGCAATCTCACCGTGAAGGTGGGTGACGACGTCGAGGTTCTTCTCGAGAAAGCGGAGGACAGGGAAGGCTACTTAGTCCTCTCGCGCGAGAAAGCCGAGAAGATGAAGGTCTGGGACGACATCGAGGCCGCCTACCAAAGCAAGGAAGTGGTAACGGGAAGGGTCATCGAGCGCATCAAGGGCGGTCTGGCGGTGGACATCGGCGTCAGAGCATTCCTGCCCGGGTCGCAGGTGGACGTGCGGCCGGTTCGAAATCTGGAGAGCCTCAAGGGTCAAGAGCTCCGCATGAGGGTCATCAAGGTCAACAAGAAGCGCGGGAACATCGTGCTGTCGCGGAAGGTCGTCTTGGAGGAAGAGCTAACGGACCGGAAGGGGAAGACGCTGGACGCTTTGGAAGAGGGCCGCGTCTTCCGGGGCGTGGTGAAGAACCTCACGGACTACGGAGCCTTCATCGATCTCGGTGGTATCGACGGCCTGCTGCACATTACCGACATGTCCTACGGTCGCATCAACCATCCCTCGGAGATTTTCAATGTGGGCGATCAAGTCGAGGTGGTGGTTCTCAAGTTTGACCGCGAAACGGAACGGGTGTCGCTGGGATACAAGCAGCTCAGCCCTGATCCCTGGGAATCGGCGGCGGACCGGTTCGCCGTCGGCAACCGAGTCAAGGGCAAGGTGGTGAGCCTCACCGATTACGGCGCTTTCATCGAGCTCGAGCCCGGAGTGGAAGGGCTCATTCATGTCTCCGAGATGTCCTGGAGCAAGCGCGTGAAGCATCCTTCCAAGGTGCTATCGGTGGGAGATCCGGTCGAGGCCATGGTGCTCCAAGTGGATTCGGGGGAACGTCGCATCAGCCTCGGCCTGAAGCAGATCGAGCCGAATCCCTGGGAGCTCTTGGCGGAGAAGTACGAGCCCGGCTCTCGCATCGAAGGCAAGGTGAGAAACCTGACCGACTTCGGCGCTTTCGTCGAAGTGGAAGAAGGAATCGACGGGCTCATCCACATATCGGATCTGTCTTGGAGCAAGCGCGTGAAGCATCCCTCCGAGGTGCTCAAGAAGGGCGACACCGTCCAGGCGGTGGTTCTCAATATCGATGCGGATAATCAGCGCCTGTCGCTGGGTTTGAAGCAGCTGGCCAAAGACGTCTGGGAGGAGTTCGTGCAGCGCCACCGGGTGGGAGACGTGGTGGAGGGTAAGATCGTTCGTCTGACCAACTTCGGGGCGTTCGTGGAGATCGAAGAAGGCGTGGAAGGACTGCTGCACGTCTCTGAGCTCGATGAAGAGCGCGTCGAGAAACCCGAAGACAAGCTGGAAGTGGGCGAAGTCCACAAGATGAAGATCATCAAGATGAGCGACGCCGAGCGCAAGATCGGTCTTTCCATTCGGGCGGTCGATATGGATATGGACACAGCCGGTTACCAGGCTCTGAGCGCGAGCTCGGGCTCACCCAATGCTACCCTGGCCGACTACGCCAACTTCAGCACGCCAGAGCCCGCCGCGTCCGGCGAGGCGTCTCGGTCACGGGAGTCCAAGGAGGAGGCGACCGACGAGGATGATGGTCGCCAGGAGACCTAAAGAGGTGCGCTGGGGGCGGCGTGAAAGAGTTCTGCCTTCTGGCCATGCGAAGTAGAGGTTACGGCTTTTCGGAGACATAACCCAAATTAAGGAGTCGTGGACGATGACTAAAGCCGAATTGATAGAAGAGGTTTCCAGGGTCTCGGACCTCACCAAGAAGCATTCCGAGATCATCGTGGACACCGTCTTCAAGAGCATCATCAATGCTCTACACAGGGGCGACAAGATTGAGCTCCGCGGCTTCGGTAGCTTTCGTATCCGTCAACGGGAGTCGCGCAAGGGACGTAACCCCAAGACCGGTGAAAAAGTGGACGTGCCGGCCAAGAAGGTTCCCTATTTCAAGCCGGGCAAAGAACTGAAAGAGCTCATCAACAACGAACAGTAGGCCGTGCCAGGGCACTCTGCGAGAGCGCGGCCTCTTCATGGCGTATTCGTCGCCTTTAGTCAAGGGCTTCGCCCCCACCCGATACATCGAAGGTAGCCGGGAAGAGGCGGAGCACCTCCTCGGCGGTCGCCTTCCTCCCCTTCCCGCCGGCGAGGTCGCCGAAGGGGAGGAGGTCGTTTACTACGTCCAGCATCACCCGCAACTGCAGAGGTACGCCCAGGGCTATCTAACGCATCTCTTCTTGGAGCTCTGTCCGGAAGCAAGGCGGGAAGGGGTAGGACCGGTGCCTCCCCGCGCCGAGGAAGACTACGCCACCTTGCTCGAGCGCACGTTGGTGAACTCCCTCATTCAAGACCGGCGCATCGGGCTCGTGAACCTCTTCTGGTTGTCACATTCCAAAGAGATCGCGGACATCGTGGCACGCCTGACCGGCGGGACGCCCGTCCTGCAGCGGGCCAAGTTTGCCATTCATCCTCTGCTCGCCCGCTTCCTTCGTAACGTCTGGCAGGCCGCCTCTCGGGACGTCGAACAGGGTCGCCCGGGGTATCTCAGGTTCCTGCTGGGCCGCTACCTGCGTGTCTCGCTGGCGGACGCGGTCATCGACGATCAGCTCCCCTTGGCCCTTACCCACATCGGGGAGGTCGATTTCGCCGCGATTCTGGCGAACAACAGCCGCTATCGCATCCCCCCCGAGGTTTTCTCAGAGATCTACGACCTGCTCTACCGGGAGATCGAGGCGCGGGTTCTGACCGATGAACCTTTATTCTTGGCCCGAGTGGCTCGCCATCTTCCGTCCATCGAGAGGCAGAGCTACCTTCTTCCCGTCCACATGACCAAGATGCTCTTCAACGCCGATATCCGCCGGCATCTACTCTCCGATGCCTGGGGACTCGGCACCAAGCTGGTTCGATCCCGTTCCATCCAGGCACAGGTCGGAGCGGGGCTCAATCCGCTGACCTTGCTAGAAGCCTTCGACGAGCTCGCCCACGCCGTGCAGAGGTTCGAGATCATCTCGCACGTTCGGGACCGCATCCGTCTTCTCCCTTCGGTCATGAGCGAGGCGCAAATCTACGAACAATACGGCGGGCCGGTTCGCTTTTACCGATATTCCGAATCGGTCGAGGTGAGCGGAAACGCGGTGAACGCCACGGTAATGTTCCTGGATCTTCGAGGGTTCACCAAGACCTCGGAGGGCTTGGTGTCGGAGCGCGATCTCACTCGGGCGCTCTATACGGTATTCGATCGTTTCATCGAGATCATCGATCGGTTCGGAGGCGAGGTGGACAAGTTCTTGGGAGATGGCATGATGATCACCTTCGGCGCTGGACCGAGCTCCCGCTACGGGGCGCTCAACGCCCTGCGCACCGCGGTGTTGCTCCAGGAGAAGCTGCGGGAGCTGCGAGAGGAAGGCCCCACAAAGTTCACCATGGGAGTGAGCATTCACCATGGAAGGGTCTATCTGGCCCACTTCATCGGGAGCTCGGGAGGACAGGACACCACTGTCATTGGGAGGAACGTCAACGTGGCGGGTCGGCTGTCCTCGGCTTCCAAGCGAGAAGAAGTCCCGGAGCAAGAAACCGTGGACCAACTCCCGGCCGAGCCAGGAGGTGGAGATTCCAGCCACGCTCTGGTGCGGATCGACGGCGAGGGGATTCTCTTCAACGAGGGAATAGCGGTTAGCCGGGAGACCGTGCAAGCGGTGGCAGAAGTGCTTCCCTTGACCCACCACGACGAGATAGAGGATCTCTACGGCGAGTTCTATGATCCGACTGTCAAGAAGACGGTAAGACTGCGCTACGTGGGCGACGCGAAATTCAAAGGCGTCTCCGGATCCCTTCCCGTCTACAGCGTGGACTATGGCGGTTGATGGCCGGACGAGGATGTCGTCGATATCTATTTACCAGCCTCGGAACAGAGTCCGGTTCATCACCGCCGCCTCACTCTTCGATGGTCACGACGTTTCCATCAACATCATCCGGAGACTGCTACAGCGGGCGGGAGCGGAGGTGATTCACTTGGGCCACAACCGCTCGGTGGTGGAGATCGTCGAGTCCGCGATTCAAGAGGACGTGCAGGCGGTGGCCGTCAGCTCTTACCAGGGCGGACACAACGAGTTCTATCGCTACCTGGTGGATCTCTTGCGGGAGCGCGGCGCTTCCCACGTCCGAGTGTTCGGCGGTGGAGGGGGCGTCATCGTGCCCGCTGAGATTCGGTCTTTGGAACAGTACGGAGTCACCAAGATCTATTCGCCCGAGGACGGCCGGCGCTGGGGGCTACAGGGCATCATCAATCACATGTTGGAAGCTTCCGACTTTCCCCTGAAGTCCCGGTTCACGGATGACGACCTCTCGAGAATCGGCGCCGATGGCGTTTCGAAGCTGGCCCGGCTCATCACCCTCGCCGAGCTGGACGGCGCCAGGCCGGGCATCCCGGCGTCTTGGACCCGCGCCCTCGAGATGCGCGCCGCCCCGCGGGTGGTCCCGGTGGTGGGAATCACCGGAACGGGGGGTGCCGGCAAGAGCTCTCTCACCGACGAGCTCGTTCGCCGCTTGGTGATGGACTTCCCGAAGCTTGCCATCGGAATCCTCTCAGTCGATCCATCCAAGCGCAAGACGGGAGGAGCGCTTCTCGGTGACCGCATCCGGATGAACGCCATAAACCATCCGGGCGTGTACATGCGAAGCCTGGCTACCCGCGGGTCGGGCTCCGAGCTCTCCCAGGCGACGCGCCAGGCCATTCTGATCCTCAAGGCCTGGGGCTTCGACATGGTCTTGGTGGAGACCAGCGGAATCGGACAGGGCGCATCCGCGGTCGTCGACATCTCCGATCTGAGTCTCTATGTCATGACCTCGGAGTACGGAGCCCCCTCGCAGCTCGAGAAGATCGACATGCTCGACCATGCCGACTTCGTCGTCATCAACAAGTTCGATCGGCGTGGCAGCGAGGATGCCCTGCGTGAGGTGCGCCGCCTCATCCGCCGCAATCGAGGACTATCTCGTGACGTTCCCGGTGCCGAGCTGCCGGTCTTCGGAACCATCGCCAGCCAGTTCGGTGACCGGGGAGTCACCGCTTTGTATCTTGCCCTCATCGGGCGCATCCGGGAGCGGCTGGGGCGGCCGCTCCGCTCGAGCTTCCGGATTCCCGAGGGAGTGGTGACCGGCGAGCGGCATCCGCTCATCCCGGAAGCACGGGTGCGCTACTTGGGCGAGATTGCCGAGGCGACGCGGTCGGGGCGCGCCTGGGTGGAACAACAGGTCTCGCTGGCTCGGCGCCTCTATCGACTGGACGGAGCGAGGCGGGAGTGCCGAGAACAGCATGCCCGGCGGGCGATCGGCAAACAATTCGACGCGCTTCGCCGGGAGATGGATTCGGAGTGCTGGAGGCTGGTGCAGGATTGGGAGAAGCTTCGGCGATCCTATCAGGAAGGCTCGTTTGCCTTCGAGGTCCGCGACCGCCAGGTGACGGTGCCCACCCGTGTGAACACACTCTCCGGCACCCGAATCCTCAAGGTGGCTCTGCCCGGCTTCGCGGATTGGGGCGATATCCTGAAGTTCCGGCTGAACGAGAACCTGCCCGGTCACTTTCCCTTTACCGCCGGGGTCTATCCCTTCAAGCGCAGTAGCGAGTCGCCGCGCCGGCAATTCGCCGGGGAAGGAGGTCCGGAACGCACCAACCGGCGGTTTCATTTCCTTTGTCGCAACGACCAGGCGAAACGCCTATCCACCGCCTTCGATAGCGTCACCCTATATGGCGAGGATCCGAACGAACGGCCCGACATCTATGGGAAGATCGGCGAAGGAGGCGTTTCCATCGCCACCCTCGACGACATGAAGAAGCTCTATGCCGGCTTCGAGCTCACCCACTCCATGACCAGCGTTTCCATGACCATCAACGG
>Ga0214473_10000664_pt1 | contig 47985 bp, 42 predicted proteins | sample RVTome_7_FD_203509 | JGI IMG/M metagenome (GOLD analysis project Ga0214473, IMG submission 203509) | Soil microbial communities from uranium-contaminated site in the Upper Colorado River Basin, Wyoming, United States - RVT98D197 | ecosystem: Environmental > Terrestrial > Soil > Contaminated >...
CCGGCAGATCGCCACCATGGCCTGCTCGCCCCCGCTCAGAGTACCGGCTAATTGCTTGAGTCTCTCTTGCACAACCGGAAAGAGGCGGGTCACGGTCTCAATCCGCTGAGAGACAGTCTTCTCCGCCGCCTCAAAATAAGCCCCCAACATCAGGTTTTCCTGGACGCTCATTTTAGTAAAAAGTTGTCGGCCTTCGGGAATGATGGAAATGCCCTGCCTGATAATCTGGTGGGTTTGCAGGGTGTCGATCCGGGTCCCTTCAAATAAGATCGACCCCTCCGCAGGCCTAAGCATTCCGATAATGGTTTTCAGCAGTGTTGTCTTGCCCGCGCCATTGGCCCCCAGGATGGAGACCAGTTCCCCTCGATTTACCTCGAGGGATACTTCCCGCAGCACAGGCACCCGGTCATAATGAGTCATCACCCGTTCGACTCTCAGCATCAGCGGACTTCCTCTCCAAGATAGGCGGAAATGACATCCTGATTTTTTGAAATCTGTTCATAAGGCCCTTCGGCGATCTTGCTTCCGTAATTGAACACGATCACACGCTCTGTCAGGCCCCTAATCACTTTCATGTCATGCTCGACGACGACGATGGTAATCTCCTTTTTTTGTTCCCTGATCCTTTTAATGTCTTCCATCAACTCCGTGGTCTCATTAGGGTTCATCCCAGCAGAAGGCTCATCCAGGAGCAGAAGAAAGGGATCGGAGGCCAAGGCCCGGCAGATCTCCAACCGCCGTTTGTCAGCCTGAGGAAGTTCCCGGGCCTTTCTTCGGAGGTTCTCCAAAAGACGTTTCTCATGAAAAAAATCAAAAAGGTCCCTGGTCTTTTCAATTCCCTTCAGGAGTTCCCTCCGCGATTGACCGGGTTGAAGGACCGCCCGCCACCAATTGGTCTTCTGCCGTGAATGCATGCCGATCAGAATATTGTCGAGAACGCTCAAATCGAGAAACAAACGGCTGTTCTGAAAGGTTCGGGCAATTCCCCGTCTCGTAATTTCATGGGAATGGAGTCCCATGATTGGATGTCCGTTGAAGACAACGTTCCCATGGGACGGTTTATAGATCCCGGTAATGAGATTGAAAAAGGTAGTTTTTCCCGATCCATTGGGACCGATTAACCCTACGCTCTCTCCTTTTGCAATCTGTACGTCCACATGATTGACGGCCAGCAATCCCCCGAAACGAACGGTCAGTTTTTCAGTCGTCAGAATCAACCTTCACTCCTGTCATATGATCATCGGTTTTAGGTAAAGGCTACGGTTAGGAAGCCCGTTTCGTTTAGCGGCGGACGGTTACGTGAACCTCAGAAACCGAAGGACGTAACCGAATAACGATACGGGTCCCGCCTACGGCGGGATTACCGTGACCGCTGGACGAAACCTTCATTTTCTAACTAATGCCCCATTCCCGGAGGGCACCCTCGAACCATGAAAATCCCCCCTCGCCCCCCTTTTTCTAAGGGGGGTAATGATCTCCTCCCTTTGGCAAAGGGAGGTTGGGAGGGATTTTAAGGTGCTATTTTCTAATTAATGAAACGTCTCCCCGTAGGTCCGCAACCGCTTGGGCAGGAGACCTTGAGGCCGAAAGATCAACATGACTACGACCACGAGGCCGAAAGTCACCATCCTGTACTCCGAAAACTCCCTGAGCCTCTCGGGCAGGACCGTCAGGATGATGGTCCCGACGATGACCCCGGCGACATTATCCATTCCTCCGAAGATCAACATACAGATCAATGCCACCGAGAGGTTAAAACCGAAATTGTTAGGCGAGATGAACCCCACATAGTGGGTGTAGACCGCTCCAGTCACTCCGGCAAAAAGGGCTCCTATCGAAAAGGCCGTTAATTTGGAATGTGTCAGGTTGACCCCCTGACAGCCTGCCGAAACCTCATCTTCTCGAATGGCATTCCATGCCAGGCCGACTCTCGAGTTTCGGAGCCGCATGGTGATTAAAACGGCCAGGATGAGCAAGATCACGGAGAGGTAATAGAAATGTGTTTGATAGGGAAGAACAAAGCCGAAAAGCCGAAGGGGTTCGTTAAAAGAGTAACCGCCAAAGGACAAGAGGGAAATCCCCCTAACCCCATCGGGCCCACCCGTCCACTCCATGTTTTCGACAAATGTGAAGAAGATGAACTGGAAGGCGATCGTAACCAATGACAGGTAATAGTCCCTCGTTCTTAGGGTCGGCAGACCGAGAAGGAGCCCAAAGATCGCGGCAGTGATCCCCCCCAGTGGAATTCCCAACCACTGGGAAATCGAGTAGTGGGTGGTGAGGAGGGCGCTGGTATAGGCGCCTACTCCGAAAAAGGCCGCTGTAGCAAAGTTCATCATGTTCGTCATACCGAGCTGAAAGTCAAGGCCGAGATTCATGATGCCATACATACAGATCAGGATGCACAGGTGAATGAGGTAAGCATCTTGCATCAGGAAAGGGAGGATCAGAGTGAGAAGGATTATGAAAGGGATGGTCCAATGCCTATGCCGGGAAGAGGCGAGGACCCCCTGCTCAAGCCACCCTTTCTTCTCCATAACGAGAAGGGTCAGGATGGTCAAGAGAATGAGAGGAAAAGCAAACTTCAGGGGACTGGAGAGGAAGAAGCAAAATAGGGCGTAGGCTCCGAGGATCCATAAAAGAGGGGGGAGGGTCTTGCTCATGCCTGCCTACACCTTCTCTCCTGAGATTTTTTCGCCGATGATCCCTGAGGGTTTAAAGATCATGAAGAAGATGATTGCAGAGAAGCAGACAACATCCTTATACGCCCCTCCCATGGGGACGAAGGCCATGGTCATCGCCTCAATGATGCCGAAAAGCAACCCTCCGAGGACCGCACCATAGATGTTTCCAAGACCCCCAACCACAGCGGCCGAGAAACCGATAATCCCCTCTCTCAACCCCATGTCGTATCTCACGCTTCCCAGAAAGGAACCCATTAAAAAACCGCTCAGACCCATCACCAGGCCTACAAGGAAGAACGTGTATCGGTAGGTACGGTTCACATCGATCCCCATCATAATGGCAGCGTCCCTGTTCTGTGCGATGGCCCGAATGGCCCGGCCGAACCGGGTACGATTAACAACCCAGAAAAGGGCTGTAAAAATGATAACCGCAATGAGTATCATGGAAAGGTCCTGATGGGTAAGACGAATCTCTCCAATCATGGTCACTCCGGAGGGTAGAAAATCCGGGAATTGATGAGGGTCCCGGCCTCGGGGATAAAACAGGGAGATCGACTCCCGAATAACGATGCCGAGGGAGACCGTGGCGATAAGAGGGATCACGGGATTTGATTTTCGGAAGGGCTTCACACCGACGCGTTCTATCAGAATCCCGAAAAAGCCGGTCAATAAGCTTCCAAGGATAACGAGAATGGAGAATGAAAGGATGGAGGGCAGGGCCGAAAAAAGACCAAAACTGCCCACCAACAAGTAAAGACCGAGAATCAAAAAAACACCGATGGTGGCAATGTCACCGACACAGAAGACGATCACATTGAGGACTCCGAAGAAGAGGGTGAAGCCCACGGCGATTAAAGCATACCGGATGCTTTCGCCCAGTCCATTCAGGATCTGAGAAGCGATAAAGGAGAACATGCTATTTCCACCCTTTGATGAGGTTTTGACACCTGAGAAGGAAAAAAAAGAAGGGGCGGGGTCAAAGCCCCGCCCCTTCTTACGAGGTTTATTTCCCCTTCTTGGGAAGGGTCCTCTTCCCCGAGGCATACTCGGAATTCTCCCAGATCAACCACTTGCCATCCTGGCTCACCACCACATCCACCTTCGATTCAATGGCCTCTCCTTCAGGATCGAATTTTGTGAGGCCGACCACACCCGTATAATTAGTCTTATGGAGTTCATCTATCAGGGCCTTGGAATCTGGCCCCACTTTTTCAAGAGCAGCCAAAAGGATCTGGGTGGCTTGATAGCAGAAAGGACCGTATACACCCCAATCCTCTTTGTATCCCGCTTTTTTATAGGCTTCAACAAACTTTTCCCAGTTGGGCCCAGGCTGGACCCCGGGGCTGGTGGCAGTGACTCCCTCAGCCGCTTTAGCCCCCACGGCATCATTAAAGGCCTGCTCCGTGATGCCGGAGTTACTGGCAAGGAGCTTCTTCACCCCCATATCAGACATTTGCTTGCGGAGGATAATTGCCTCTGTGATAATTCCGCCGAAATAGATTCCCTCCGGGTTCTTAGAGACCACTTTACTGAGTATGGGACGAAAGTTCTTCGTACCCCAGGCAAAGCGGTCTAAGGAGAGGATCTTTCCGCCAGCCTTCTCCAGGAGCGCTTTGAACGTAGCATGGGTCTCCTTTCCCCATTCGGTGGTATCCGAGACGGAGCAGAAGTTTCGATAACCGAGCTTATTGATAATCACTTTTGCCAGAGCCTCATTCTCCCGTTGCGTCGTCGGACAGACCCGGAAGATCTCTTTATAACCGGTCCCTGAAATGAGTTTCTTTTCCGGAACACCCCAGAGGATCAGAGGTTTCTTTGCGTTGTGAAAGATGGGCGTGGCGGCAAAAGCGCACTGACCCACCCAGAAACCGGTCCCACCGATCACATCCGGATCAGCAGTTGCTTTCGTTGCGGCAGAGGTAGCCTGGGCCGTCTCCGATGCGTCGTCCAGGATCATTCCCTCAACCTTGTAAGGGAATTTTCCTGATTCGTTAGCCTGCCGGATTGCCAAATCGAAACAGTTCTTCGGCCCGATGCCCTGAAAGGAATCCGCTCCTGTCAGAGGTCCAAACCAGGCGATCTTCACGACCTTCTTCTCAGCAGCCTGCCCAGCGGGTAGTGAGAAGAGCAGAACCCCGGAAAGCACCAACATACCGCAGACAACCATCAACATTTTTCTATTCATGATCCATTCCTCCTTCGGCGAGTAAAGTACCAGAAAGGAATTTCGTTGTCAAGGCTCACATGAAATTTTAAGAATTAAAGTGTTGCTTAGAATCGATAAGGGAAAAAAGTACATGAATTTGGTTGCATCCTGACGGTCTCTCATTATAATGTAGTAGAATTGATTTAAACCCTTTGGTAAAAGTTTGCGCGGGTTAGTGCAGATTAGATCCGAGAATTGCAGGAGACCAACACGAGATGAAGACGTGCCATGTCATCTTTCAGCCTTCCGGCCGGAGAGGAGAGATCCTGGAAGGAAAGACGATCCTTGAGGCTTCAAGAGAGCTTGGAGCTGAGATTGAATCGGTCTGCGGCGGGGCCAGGGTTTGCGGAAAGTGCAAGGTCAAATTGGAGAAGGGTAACCTTTCCCCCTTCAGCGTGGAGGAGGGGAAATTTATTTCGGAGGAAGAAGCAGTTCAGGGCTACCGTCTTGGTTGCACTGCCCAGATCCTTGGAGATGTCCTGATCTTCATACCGGAAGAGAGCAGGGCCGGGAAACAGGTTGTCAGAAAAGAGGCAACGGAGAGATTCATCGAGTTGAATCCTGCGGTTTCACTCCACTATGTTGAAATCCCCCCGCCAACGTTTCATGACCCTATGGGAGACTTCGACCGGCTCAAGAAGACTCTCCACGAGAATTATAATCTGGATATTCTCACAATCGACTATCCCCCGCTCCTTTATCTCCCCAAGGTACTTCGGCAGGGGAACTGGAAGGTCACGGTCGCCGTATGGATGAACCAGGAAATCCTGGATGTTAAACCCGGGAAAGTAGACCAGGCCTACGGTCTGGCCATTGACATCGGGACTACGACCGTTGCAGGCTATCTCTGTAATCTCCGGGACGGAAAGGTGGTGGCTACTGAATCGATGATGAATCCCCAGGTGACGTTTGGGGAGGATGTCATGTCCCGGATCACCTATGCCGTGAACCATCCGGAGGATGGACTTGAGAGGATGCACCGGTCCATTATCGATGGACTGAATCACCTGATCCAGATGATCACGCAGGGCGCACATCTGTCTCACGAGGAGATCCTGGAATTGGCCATCGTCGGTAATACGGCGATGCATCATCTCTTCCTGAAGATCGATCCGGAATATATTGCAATGCCTCCTTTTACCCCGGCCATCCACCGGTCGATCAATGTAAAAGCAAGGGACCTGGGACTGAAGGTTCACCCTTCGGCAAATGTGCATGTCCTTCCGATTGAGGCAGGGTTTGTTGGAGCAGATAACGTTGGGGTTCTGATTGCGGAGGAACCCTATCGCCAGGATGACAACGTCCTCATCATCGATATCGGGACGAATGGCGAGCTGGTGATGGGAAGCAAGAAAATCCTGGTTTCTTCCTCTTGTGCAACCGGTCCAGCCCTGGAAGGCGCCCATATCAAGTTCGGAATGAGGGCTGCCCCGGGGGCGATCGAGAGGATCAAAATCGATCCTGAAACCTTCGAGGTAAAGTTCAAAGTCATCAGCCGGGAAGATTGGTACAGTGAAACGGACCCAAGCGAAGCCAAAGGGATTTGCGGGTCCGGTATCATCGATGGAATGGCAGAATTATTCCGGGCCGGTATCATTGAAAAAAGCGGCCGCTTCCGAACGAGCATCCCGACCCCCCGTTTAAAAGTTAACGACGGGAAACCAGAATTCGTCATTGCATGGGCAGAGGAAACCTCGATTCGAAAGGACATCACGATCACTCAGCAGGATGTGAGAAACGTTCAGTTGGCCAAAGGGGCCTTATACACGGGGGCCAAACTGATGATGAAGCGGCTGGGCATTGAAAAACTTGATCGGATCATTCTGGCCGGTGCATTCGGAAGTTATATTGACAAGGAATCCGCCATGGTCCTGGGAATGTTTCCGGACTGTGATCTCAAAAAAGTTTATGCCGTGGGCAATGCGGCAGGGGATGGAGCGAGGATAGCCCTTTTGAACCGGGAGAAGAGAAGAGAAGCGGATGAAATCGCGGGGGCGGTGGAATATATTGAATTGACCACTGAGACAGATTTCCACAAGGAATTCATAGAGGCTATGCGGATTCCCCATGGAAAGGATCCTTTCCCTCATCTGAAAGGGATTGTGAGAGAAGAGATCCTGAAGAGCTGAGGAGATGTGGAAGATCGATTTTGTTCTTTTTTACGTCATTCCGGCGAAAGCCGGAATCCAGATTTTTCAATACATTAAGAACTTACTGGACCCCGGTTTCCACCGGGGTGACGACTGAAATTAAATTCTTGGAGAGGATTATGCCGGGAGGAGCGATGAATCAAAGAGAAGAGATCATCCAGATCTACCGATTATCCGGGATGACGGCCGAAGACCGGGAACGAATTCTTAAGAGAGGTCTGGTCGAAGCAGAGTCCGTGTTGCAGGAAGTTGACCAGATCATCGAGAATGTCAGGAGGCGTGGGGACAAGGCCCTGGTAGATTATACTAAGGCATTTGAAAACATTGACATCCCCCTGGACCGGATCCGAGTCCTTCCCGAAGAAATCAAGGAGGCCTACCAGCTGGTCGAACCCCGGGTTGTCAAGGCCATTGAAACCTTGACTGGGAATGTTCGGCGCTTCCACGAAGCTCAGACGCCGCGCAAGATTTGGGCCATGGAGATCTCTCCGGGCCTCATGGGCGGACAAATGTTCATCCCCATCGAGAAGGTGGGATGCTATGTTCCGGGAGGGCGGGGCTGGTTTCCCTCGGCGGTCATGATGTCTGTTTGCCCTGCAAAGGCTGCCGGGGTGGGACGCGTCGTCATCTGCACCCCGGCAGCTCCCGGCGGGAAGGTCAATCCGGGGACTCTTGTGGCATGCGACATTGCGGGTGCGGATGAGGTTTATCGGGTCGGCGGGGCCCATGCCATAGCGGCAATGGCCTTTGGAACTGAAACAATCCCAAGGGTCTATAAAATCACCGGACCGGGCAGCAAATGGGTCCTTGCCGCCTTCCGATTGCTTCAGGGCCAGGTTGCCATCGGAACACACGCAGGACCCGGCGAGGGATTGATTCTGGCAGACGAGACTGCCAATCCCTCTTTTGTGGCCGCGGACATCATTATCCAGGCGGAGCACGGGATCGATTCTGCGGGGGTTTTGGTGACGTCTTCTCATCGCCTGGCTCAGCAGGTCCAGGAATTGATCAAGGATCATGTGGAACTGCTGGATGAACAACATAAACATTTTGTTCGGGAATCTCTGCGGAAATATGGGGCCATTATTGTTGCTGAAAGCCACGAAGAGAGCATCGGGTTCGCAAATGAATATGCCGTGGAACACCTTGAAATTCAGACCCGGGACCCGATGCATGATATGCTCAAAATCCGAAATGCCGGGGGAATCTATCTGGGACATCACACCCCTTTGAGCACGGGATGCTTCGGCTCGGGTCCCAATCACGTTCTTCCGACAGGTCGTCAGGCGGTGGTGGAAGGGGGCCTTTCAACGGCCCATTTCCAGAAAGCGGTCAGTTTTGAGTATTTCTCAGAAGAAGGTCTGGCCCATTTAAAGGAAGCCATGACGGTCCTGGCTGATTACGAGGGTTTTCCCGCCCATCGAAACGCCATCCTGCAGCGGTTCAAGGGATAATGAGATTTCTGAAAAAGCCCAGAAATCTCTGATTACAGCGATTATGGGCAATATTTTCTGGTAGCCGCAACCTTCAGGTTGCGTAAAGCGTCGTTGCCGATTCAGCGCCTCACGCCCCGGTGGACCGGGACGGCTACCGGTTCGATATTTTTTCAAATATCGGCAATCTCTTGTCGATATCATTTCACTAAGGGGTCTAATCTAAAAAAAGGAGGAGAGTGTATGAGAGGTGTAAGAATGTGGGTTGTATTGGTGTTTTCAATTGTGATGGTATTAGGAATGGCAGTCAACGGGGTATGCAAAGAGTTGGTCTTCGGGATGACGGCCCGAGATGCAACACCGCCTTATGCCCGGGCCATGATTTATGGCGCCGAGAAGAAGGCCAAAGAGTTGGGGGTAAAAGTCGTGGTCAAGGATTCGGCGAATGATGTTCTGAAGCAACTCGAACAGATGGACAGCTTCCTTGTCATGGGAGTGGATGGCCTTCTCTTTGAAGGGACGATCGATACCGCTGCGGTCATCCCAGGAATTAAGAAATTTAATGAGCGCAAGATTCCGATCATGGCATTGGATAATTCTCCTGAGGGGGGGCGGGTTGATCTCTGGATCTCTTTTGACATCGTCGAGTCTTCTAAGAAAGCGGCTGAAGTCTTTCTGAAGGGGATCAAGGAAAAACACGGAGGAAAAATTCCCACAGGCGTCGTCATCGAGATTACCGGGGCTTTAGGGGATGCCTTTACGAATGAGTGTACACAAGGGTTCCACTCGGTCATTGACAAATACAAACAGCTGACGGTCGTCCAGGGAGAAGGTAAATGGGATAACATGGTTTCTTTCGAAAGGACAAGCGATCTGCTCATGCGCCACAAAGAAAAAGTAGTCGGCATCTATGTTCATACCCCCGACATCATGGCTCCCGGGGTCGTTCGGGCGATTGAGCAAGCGGGTTTAAAGCCCTCGAACTATTCCATTGCCGGGATTTGTATGGGGCCGGAAGGAAGAGATCTGATCAAGGCCGGAAAGATATATGCTATTGTTGGACAACCGGCGCTGGAAGCGGGTGAGTTGTCAGTGCAATACCTGTATGATCTTTTAAAGAAGAAGCCGATTCCAAAGATAGGGGATACCATCGTGAAGAAAGGGGCCCTTTGGTCACCTGCAAAGGTAATCAAGAATCCTCGGTGTGAGGGGGCTTTCATGGTTCTTAATGCGCCGGTGGTTCCCTTTGACGCGAAGCCCGACGATCCCCGTCTCTGGGAAAATATCTTAACTAAATAGACTCCCCATCCCACCCTTCCCTGTAGAGGCAATTCATGAATTGCCCCTACGGGGGGGCGCCCGCTGCGACAACGCGACAGCGCGGCGAGAGGGAGAGGGTGACTTTTTTGTGATAGGAAGCGTGTGATGGCCAATCCTGCAGTGAGTGAATTCGTAGGACAATCTGGAAACAACCCCATACTGCAACTCCGGGATGTTACCAAATTATATCCGGGGACAGTGGCGCTTCACAAAGTCAATCTCAACATCCAGCCTGGCGAAATTCATGGGATCATAGGAAAGAACGGAGCCGGTAAAACAACCCTTATGGGGATCATCTCCGGGATCATTTCTCCAACGGAAGGGGACCTTTTCTTAGGAGGAGAACATTTCAAGTCATTATCAAGAAAGAGAGCAAAAAGAAAAGGGATATCCATTGTTACCCAAGAGCCTCAAGTGATTCCCGATTTTACCGTGGCCGAAAATCTCTTCACGCCTGATTTCATCCGTTCTTGGGGAGGGCGCATACATTGGAAGAAGATTTATGCGAAAGCCGAGGAGATCATCAGTCGAGCCAACCTAAAGATCAGCCCGAGGGCAAAAGCGAGCGATTTGACAATAAGCGAGCAGCAACTTCTTCTTGTCTTAAAGGCATGTTATCTTGAGAACCCGCACATCTTGATATTGGATGAAGTAACAGCTTCCCTTTCCCAGAAGGATCAAGAATTTTTGTACGAGATTATGAAGGCCCAGAAGAAATCCGGCAAAACATTATTGTTCATTTCACACAGGCTCGGAGAAATACTGGAAGTCTGCGATCGGGTGACGGTTTTGCGGGATGGGAAGACTGTCTCCACCCGGAAGTGCTCGGATTTGGATGAAGAGAATCTTTCACGCTCTATTGTAGGGGAAGACTGCGAAACGGGATGCGAAACCTTTGACCGTCGCATAGAATTTCCCGAGGGTCCCCCCGGGGAAGAAATACTTTTTGTGGACGGACTATCCAGAAATGGCATTTTCCAGGAGATAACGTTCCATCTACGTAAAGGGGAGATTTTGGGGTTGGCCGGTCTGAGGGGTAGTGGACGGACCGAAATCCTGAAGGCCCTTGGAGGGATTGATCCTCCGGATGAGGGGACTATTAAAATCGGAAATGAGACAAAAAGAATTGCCACCCCATCGGAGGCATTCGAAAGCGGAATTGTTTATCTGCCTGAAGACAGAGATAAAGAAGGGTTAGTCGAAATCCTGAGCGTGAAAAAGAATCTCACCCTGTTTTCATTACGAGGGTTAACCTCCAAAATGCTTATTGCGGCAAAGAAAGAAGAGGAAGTAACCAAATCCCTTGTCAACTTTTTTTCCATTCAAACTCCCTCTTCCGAGCAAGAAGCAAGGTATTTAAGCGGAGGAAACCGTCAGAAAGTGGTGGTCGGGAAAGTTTTTGCTGCCCATCCAAAGGTATTTCTCCTGGATGAACCGACCAAAGGAATTGACATTGCTGCAAAGAAGAAGATTTTATCTATCATAAGAGAAGAGCTAACGAAATCCGCAGGGGTCATTTTAACTTCCCCCGGCTTGGATGACTTGCTCTCGGTGAGTGACCGGATTCTGGCCCTTTTTGAGGGAAGAATTATCCGGGAGTTCGCCAGAGAGGAAATCCGGGAAAAGGAGATCTATCTGGCCATGCAGGGCGTCAGAAAAAACAATATCTACTCAAGTCAACTTTAACTTCTCTCCTCCCTTTTCTAAAGGGAGGGCGGGAGGGATTATGTCGGGTGACCACAAATGCCCACCTTAATCTCCCCTAACCCCTCTTTAGAAAAGAGGGGGATGGATTTTCCGAAAGGACTTTAAGTAGCTAAGCGGTCATAAGAGTTGAAAAAAGGAAAAGCTTGTGTCCAAATTGATGCGCGTTGAATTATTTCTACTGGACAACTTAATATGGGTGATCCTCCTGGGATTCTTCATTATCAACGTATTCGCAACCCCAAACTTTCTGACTTACGATAACATCATTAACATTTTTTACCATTCCTCTATTTTGAGCATGCTGGTATTGGGCCAGGGATTGGTTCTCCTGACCGGTAACATCGATCTCTCTATCGAATCAACCCTGGCTTTCGCCCCTGCGGTAGCCATGCTTCTGGCCACGAGATGGGTTCAGGGGCTGCATCCGGGAATCGCCATCATCGTGACCTTGATCGGTGGCGGGTTCATAGGGTTTTTCAACGGTTACATTGTGACCAAAGGAAAAATCAATTCTTTTATCCACACCCTTTCCATGTTGATCATCCTGAGAGGGATTACTTTGTTTTTAGTTCCTTTTGCAATCTATAGACTCGATTCTGCCTACACCTTCATTGGAAGTGCGAGAACCTTTGGAAATATTCCCATAGCGGTTCTCCTGATGCTCATTATTTTCTTCTTTTTGAGTTTTGTTCTGAAAAATACACCCTTTGGGCGCTACTTAGTCGCCACTGGAGGAAATCCCAGGGCAAGTTTCATCTCAGGAATTAACACGGACCGCATGATCCTCTATGCTTTTGTGTTGAGCGGCTTTTTGGCTGCTTTAGCGGGGCTTTTGGCCGCCGGAAGACAGGACGCCATCAACAATACCATGGGTAAGGACATGGTTCTTCTCTCCTTTGCAGGAGCCATATTGGGCGGATCGAGCCTGACCGGAGGTAGAGGAACAGCCATCGGGATGCTGGGAGGGGCGCTTCTTCTGGGGACGATCAGCAATTCCTTGACTCTGGTCGGAATCAATGTCTTTCTTTTATACGCCTGTTATGGCGTCTTAATCTTTGTGGCCGTTATCCTGGATCGTATTAAAAACAGTTTGCGGGAAGTTCTATTCCGGCGCGAAAGTATCAGGAAATTGAAGGCATCCTCATTCTAAGGTATATTGATAATTTAAGGTTTCTCAAGTGATGGGAAAATTATGGAATTCTTCGCACCAAAGACCCTGTCTGAAACGTTGAGTCTCATTGCAGAATTAAAGATGAAAGGCAGGCTGATTGCGGGGGGAACGAATCTCATCCCCGATCTGAGAGCAAGGGTAGTCAAGCCGCAAGCACTGATTGACATCAGTCATTTGAAGAGCCTATCCTATATCAAAGAGGAAAAAAAGAGAATCAGGGTAGGGGGCCTCACAACTATTGCGGATGTGGCTTCATCGGCCATGATTCAAAAGTTTGCTCCTATCCTTTATGAGGCTGCTCTCCGACTTGGGAATCCACTGGTTCGAAACCGCGCTACCATTGCTGGGAACCTTGTGGATGCTTCTCCGGCTGCGGATACAGCCGTCCCTCTTCTTGTACTGGCTGCATTGATCCTGACGGAAAAGGAAGGAGAAAAACGGAGAGAGATCCCCATCGACCAATTCTTTGTCGGACCCGGCCAGACTATTTTGAAGCCAGGCGAGGTGGTAAAAGAGATCATCTTTCCGAAACCTAATCCGAATTATAAAATGGCGTATCATAAGCTGGGCTTAAGGAATTCTGACGCCATCTCTGTGGTTAGCATTGCGGTTTTATTGGAGTTCAACGAAGCTCATTGCAGGAAGGTGAGGATTGGAATGGGTGCCGTTGCTCCGAGACCCATCAGGGCCTACAGAGCGGAAGAGGCAATGACAGGAAAGAAATTGACAGAGGAATTGATCGAGGAAGGGTGTCGGATTGTCCAGCAGGAGATTCATCCGATTTCGGATATCCGGGCAAGCGCCGAATACCGGAGATCGATGACTTCTGTTCTTCTAAAAAGGGTTCTTCAAAGGGCTCCCTTTAAGGAAAAGGATGAAAAGAAAGAAGACCTATAGCATTGACCTTATTGTCAACGGAGAACAGAAGAAGACTGAAGTTACCCCGGGGGAGACGCTCCTTCGGGTTCTCCGGGAAAAGCTTGGGCATACCGAAGTGAAGGAGGGTTGTGGAAAAGGAGATTGCGGTGCATGCGCTGTTCTCCTCGATGGGAAAGCAGTCAATGCCTGTCTCGTTTTGGCTGTCCAGGCAAATCACCAGGAAGTGGTCACATTGAAAGGGATCGGATATCCTGTAAAACCCCATCCCTTGCAGGAGAGCTTCGTGAAGCATGGGGCCATTCAGTGCGGTTTCTGCACTCCCGGAATGATTGTTTCGGCGAAAGCCTTGCTGGATAAAAAACCAAAACCCACAAGAGCTGAGATCAGGGATGCGATCTCCGGGAATTTATGCCGCTGCACAGGGTACAAAAAGATTATAGAAGCCATTGAAGAGGCGGCAAAGAAAATCGAAGGCGGTAAGCAGAAGGCAGTAGGCAGTAGATAATGACAACCGACAATACCCCTTTTGAAACACACTTTAAAGTTATCGGCAAACCCGTACAGCGTCATGACGCATGGGACAAGGCTTTTGGGATCACTTCTTATGCTGCCGATTTTTCGATGCCGGGGATGCTTTATGCAAAAGTCCTGAGGAGCCCTCATCCCTCGGCACGAATTCTCTCTATTGATACTTCCCGCGCAGAAAAACTGCCCGGGGTGAAAACCGTTTTAACGGCCAAGGATGTTCCCAGAAATGAATCCGTTACCCGTTTCGGTCAGACCCATACAGTGGGAGGAGGATTTGAGGGGCTTTACCGCGTTCTTGCAGAAAAGAAGGTCCATTATGTGGGTGAACCGATCGCCCTGGTAGCCGCAGAAACGGAGGAGATAGCCGCAAAGGCCCTTGATTTCATTCAGGTGAAGTATCAGACCCTGCCAGGTGTTTTTGACTCTCTTGAAGCCATGAAACCGGATGCACCCCAGGTTCAGGAGGGAAAATCGAATATCATCACTCATTATGAAGTTCTAAAGGGGAATACCGACGAAGGATTTGCTGAAACCAATGTAATCGTCGAGCATTCTTACCGGGTTCCTTTTGTAGACCATGCGTATATCGAGCCGGAATGCGGAGTGGCCTGGGTCGATGAGAACGGAGTGATTACGATCCGGGTTTCAACCCAGGTGATTGAGCATTTCAGGGGGGTCGCAGAGGTTCTTGGCCTTCCCCATAATCAAGTCAGAGTGATTGGAACTTATGTGGGTGGGGGCTTCGGAGGGAAAGAGGATATCACCGTAGAGAATTTTCTTGCCCTCCTCACCTACAAGACTAAGAGACCGGTTAAGCTTACTTACACCCGGGAAGAGTCAATCCTCTGCCACAGCAAGAGACACCCTTACGTGATGGAATACAGGACAGGGGCAAAAAAGAATGGAGAATTGACCGCCCTGGAGGCCAGGATCGTTTCAGATGCCGGGGCTTATGTCTACCTCAGTCCCTGGGTCCTTCTCTATTCGATGGTGAATGCAGCGGGGCCCTACCGAATACCTCACGTGAAGGTGGACGGATATACCGTGATGACAAACAGCATCTTCAGCAGCGCCAACAGGGGTTTTGGAGCGCCGCAGGTCTGTTTTGCCTATGAGTCGCAAATGGATGAATTGGCGCAAAGGCTCGGAATGGATCCAATTGAAATCCGCAGGATGAACTATTTAGGAAAAGGGGAGGCCCTCGCCACTGGCCAGGTCCTTGATCATTATGTTGCCCTGCAAGAAACAACAGAGAAAGCCTATCAAGCCCTTGGAGAAACACCTGAGGTAGAAAGTCCCGTCAAGATAGGCCGGGGTATCGCTTCCGGGATGACGAGCTATGGCCGGATGATGTTTCTTCATGATACGGCCCGGTCTTATGTCTCCATCGAAATGGATGGAAGTGTGACTGTTCGAACAGGAGTCCAGGATATAGGGGGAGGGCAAGCCTCTTCCTTGTGCCAGATTGCTGCGGAAACGCTGGGAGTTTCTCTCGGAGAGGTCAAGATCTACATTGCGGACACGGCATTGACTCCACTGGCCGGTACGACGACTGCCACCCGGCAACTCTACATGTCAGGCAACGCAACGCTTATGGCGGCCCAGGAGGTCCGGAAGACCCTTCTGAAGAAGGCAGGAGAAATGATGAGACTCGATCCGGAACGCCTCGATCTCGCGGATAGGGAGGCCATCGACGCGGAGGGGTCCGGCAAGTTTCTTCCTCTTGTAGAAGTGGTTAGGGCTTGTGCCTCCGAAGGACTTCCTCTTTATAGCGTCTCCACTTTTCGTGCTCCCTTCCGGAATCTTGCCCACTATGAGAAGATAGAAGGGGATGTCTTTCCTGATTTCACCTTCGGGACCCACGCGGCGGAGGTGGCCGTGGATGAGGAGACCGGAAAAGTGGAGATCCTGAAGCTTGTGTCATGCTTCGACGTTGGGAGATCGATCAATCCCTTAAGCGTTGAAGGCCAGTTGGAAGGCGGGGCAGTTTATGGAATGGGCTATGCATTGACAGAGGAATTCATTCTGGATAGGGGCATCCCCAAGACGCCTTCGTTTTCGGAGTATCTCCTGCCGACATCGTTGGATATTCCAGAACTCCGGACGATCGCCATCGAATCCGGTGACGGGGTCGGACCTTTCGGTGCGAAAGGGGTAGGTGAACCTTCAGTCTGTTCCGTCGCCCCTGCCATCTGCAACGCTGTTTATGATGCCATCGGAGTGCGGATCTATGATCTGCCTTTGACTCCGGAGAAGATCGTGAAAGCGCTTAGGGCGAAGAAGAAAGAGATAGCCCATCCCCTTCCTGACCTCCCCCTTGAAAGGGGAGGAATCACGCGAAACGCGTGACAATTCCCCTCCCTTTCAGGTCGGTACGACTCGTTACCGAGGGGAGGGGTAGGGCGCCGCCGTCCAAAGCCGCCATAATGACGCTGGAGTCACTACTGGGACTATGGCGCCGGACGGTGGGGGTGGGGTAATAGCGGGATTGCTTCGGAATAATGGTAGAGACGAATTCTCGGACCATTATGGGTGAGTATATACGATGGAAAAACCTCAATTTCACGCCATAGGCAAACAATCGATCAGAAAGGACGGGGTAGCAAAAGTCACCGGGCAGGAGATCTTCACCTCTGACATTCTCCTTGCTCACATGCTTCATGCCCGGGTCTTAAGAAGTCCATACCCCCATGCCCGAATTAAGAGCATCGATACGAGTGAAGCAGAGAGGGCGGGAGCCGTCTGCATCACTCTCAAGGATGTTCCGAAAATTAAATACAATGAGCGTCTGGTCAGTATTCCCAGGTCGACCTATAAGGATCGATACATCCTGGCAGACAAGGCCCGCCATGTTGGAGAAGCAGTGGCAGCCGTGGCGGCTGAGACCGAGGAAATGGCAGAGAAGTGTCTCTCGTTGATCCGCATAGAATATGAAAAATATCCTGCTATCTTCGATCCCCTCGAGGCCATTCGGGCAGGAAGCCCGCAAGTTCACGAGACTATTTTAGTGGGGGATGAAGAGAGAGAAATTGAAGGCAATGTTGCTGCATTTCGTGAAATTACGGAAGGAAATGTCGATCAGGGATTTGAGGAAGCGGATATCCTCGTTGAGGATGAATTTAAGACTCCCCGTGTCTACCATGCCCAGATGGAGACAAAATCGGTGGTCTGTATTCCGGAGGCCGACGGTGGAATTACGGTATGGACGACGACACAGACGATCCATAATGTCAGGCAGCTCCTGGGAGAATTGTTTGGGATTCCCCTTAGCAAAGTCAATGTGAAGCGGATTGTTGTGGGAGGAGCGTTCGGGTCAAGCATTCAAATGAACTCTGTGGTTCCCATAGGAGTCGCCCTTGCGTTGAAGGCCCGGAATCCTGTCAAACTCTTCTCGACAAGGGAAGAGGACATGTACGATCATGTTAAATATCCATCCCTGATCAAACTCAAGCTCGGTGCTCGACGGGATGGTACCCTGACGGCAGGGCATATGAGGGTCATTGTGGATATCGGCGCTCACAATACACAGGCTTATCCACTGCTGGGATGTATGGCGGGCTGGTGGGTATCGCTCTATGAGCTTCCGCACCTGGAGTTCGAAGGAAGAGCGGTTTATACCAATAAGGTTCCGGCCTGCGCCATGCAAGGTTTTGGAAATCCTCAGGTGACGTTTGCGGTTGAATCCCTGATGGACGTTCTTGCAGAAAAATTGGGAATGGACCCCATCGACCTCCGGTTGAAAAACTACGTTGGTTTAGGTCAGACCTTCTGGGGCCAGGGACCAACGGTTCGCTCCGTGATTCGCAGCTGCGGGGTTGAGGAGATGCTGAAGAAAGGGGCGGACCTGATTGACTGGAAAGGCCGGGAGAAATTGACTAAAACAGAAGGTCCCATCCGGCGAGGAATTGGAATGGCGAGAGGATTTCATACCTCGGGAGCAGGGGCTCCGCTGCCGGGTGAAGCGATCGATTATTCAGGCGCCATCATTAAAATCAATGAGGATGGATCCGTGGACCTTCTCACGGCCCTGATGGATCTGGGCGGGGGGACCCTCGATGCTCTGGCAAAAATCGTGGCGGAAGAACTGAAGATTCCCCTTGAGAAGGTGGGGGTCTCCCCCGTCGATACCCGGACCACGATTTACGATGTCTGCACCCACGCTACAAGAGGGGTCTATTGTGGAGGAGGAGCGACTCATAAGGTTGCCGGCCAGGCCAAAACCAAGCTCCTGGAGTTTGCTTCCAGGATCCTTCAGGCTCCTCCCCATGCCCTGAAGATTGAAATGGATGAGGAGGTAGGGCAGGGGGTCATTTTCGTCGAGGGAATGGAGGGTAAAAGAATCACAATCGGCGAAGTGGCGAAAACCGCCCAATTGAATGACTGGGGGACGATTGCAGCCGTGGATAGCCATAGGCAGGTAAACTGCCCACCTGCTTTCATTGCACATTTTATCGAAGTCGAGGTGAATACCGAGACAGGTGTGATCCGGCCCGTACGGGCGGTTCTCTGTAGTGACGCTGGACAGGTCATCAATCCTGATTTGGGGGAAGGACAGCTCCATGGGGGCCTCTACAGGGGGCTTGGGTACGCCTTGTTTGAAGAATCTTCTCATGACGAAGAGACAGGAGAGTTGAATAATAGGGGACTTCTCACAGATTTCAAGATGCTCACGGCTTCGGATATGCCGGCGATAGATCAAATCGAGACCTATTTTACGCATACCCAGGAACCGACAGGTCCGTTCGGGGCAAAAGGGATTGGGGAGGCGGCCCTTAATCCAACGGCGGCAGCAGTGGCCAATGCCGTTTATCATGCCATTGGGATCAGATTCAAAGAAATTCCAATAACACCGGAAAAGGTTTTGAAAGCCCTAAAGGAAAAACAATTGCAAGATGCAAATTGCAAAATTAGCAATTATACATGACGAAGTAATTATTTGGGCATAGATTATCACCCTTCGACAGGCTCAGGGCGAACGGTCGAAGGGGTGACCGGTCATGGTGAGCCTGTCGAACCATCTGTTTTGTCTTGTTTCATCAATGATAGTGATCCGCAGTTATTTATTGCGTTATGTATAGCAATGTCAAACAAAAGATGAACACACGTATTCTTATAGAGGAATTTGAGTACTTCGAACCGAGGACGGTTGAAGAGGCCCTTGATTATCTGACAAATGAGGGCAATAAAACCAGGGTTATCGCAGGAGGAACGGATCTTTTGGTGCAGATTAAAACCGGAAAAGTCCATGCGGATCGTCTTGTCAATATTGCAAGAATTCCGTCTCTTCGCTACATCATCGAAAAGAAAGGACTCCGCATCGGTCCTTTAATATCCTTCCGGGAAATTGAAAAATCCAGGGTCATCCGGGAGAAATATACAGCCCTTTACGAGGCTGCCAGCTCCGTCAGCTCTGTCCAGATTAAATCGATGGGAACCCTGGGGGGAAATCTCTGCCATGCATCTCCTGCTGCAGACAGTGCCCCCCCTCTGATAGTTTTCGGGGGAATGTTGAGATTAGTTGAGAAAGACAGGGAAAAGCTTATTCCGGCGGAGGACTTTTTTCTGGGACCCGGCGAGACTGTTCTCTCTTCGAACGAACTCCTTGCGGAAATCCAATTACCTGAACAGGAAAGTAACGTCGGAAGCTCATTTCTGAAAATGGGACGTGTCTCTGCCGACCTCGCGAAAGTGAATGTTGCCGTAATGATGGTCCGTGACGGCCATATCTGCAAGCATTGCAGGATTGCCCTGGGTGCCGTATCGAAGACACCGATAAGGGCAAGAAGGGGAGAGAAGGTGCTCGTTGGGAAGAGATTCGAAGAGGGCCTGGCTGAAAAAGCAGGCCAGCAAACCTCTGACGAGATTCAACCCATAACGGATGTCCGATCGATGGACTGGTACAGAAGAGAAATTACTAAAGTGATAGTGAGAGACGCTATTCTCTTGGCATGGAAGAGAACCGGGGGATAATGATCACTTCAAATTTAAAAATGTAAAATGCAAATTGAAAATTATAAATTGTAAATTTAAAAATAGATCTTGTTGCTCTGCCAACATGAAGGTGTAAAAAAAATCGATTTCGGACTTTTCACGTCATTCCGGCGAAAGCCGGAATCCAGGGTTTTACATTTTCGTAGTTTATATTCTGCATTGAACAGAGGAGGTAAAACATGTCTGCCAACATGAAAGGCAAATCACTGGCAAGTTTAAATGATCTGACAAGAGAGGAGATCGAGCAGATTCTGAAAACATCGGAGCTTTTGAAACTCCAGCTCCTCCGGGGACAGGACCATCCACTTCTCAAAGGAAAGACACTGGCCATGATCTTTGAAAAACCGTCTACCCGAACCCGCGTCTCCTTCGAGATCGGAATGTGGCAGCTGGGAGGCTATGCACTCTACCTCAGTTCGACGGACCTCCAGCTTGGAAGGGGAGAGACCATTGCAGATACCGCACAGGTTTTATCCCGTTATGCCAATGGAATCATGGCAAGGGTTTTTGCCCATCAAACGATCCTCGACCTGGTAAAATATTCGAGAGTGCCCGTGGTAAACGGCCTTTCTGACTTTTCCCATCCCTGCCAGGGTTTGGCAGACCTTTTTACGGTTTATGAAAAGAAAGGGCGTCTTTCAGGGCTGAAACTTGCCTACATAGGAGACGGCAACAATGTTGCCCATTCGCTCCTTTACGGCTGTTCAAAGACGGGAATGAATATCGTTCTTGGCTGTCCAAAGGGATATGAACCCAATCCCAAAGTTGTCTCAGAGGCGAAAAAGGATGCAAAGAAAAACGGTTGTGAAGTGAAGGTGACGAACGATCCCAGGGAAGCTGTGAAGGGGGCCGATGTTGTCTATACCGATGTCTGGGCAAGCATGGGAAAAGAGAAAGAGCATGACGAAAGAGTCAAAATCCTTAAACCCTATCAGGTTAATACTGAACTGGTCAAAGGGGCCAAAGAGGATTATATCTTCATGCATTGCCTCCCCGCCCACCGGGGAGAAGAAGTAACCAACGAGGTTGCAGATTCTAAGAATAGCGTTATCTTCGACCAGGCAGAAAACAGAATGCACACCCAGAAGGCGCTATTGGCATTGATCATTTAATAAGCATAGGCATAGCGCACCCACCCCCACCCTACCCCTCCCTCTGAAGGGGAGGGAAACCGCTATGGTCCTCCCCATTCAAGGGGGAGGTTGGGAGGGGGATGGGGTCGCCGTTGGGATTGGCAGGCGGGTGGATTAGCGCCCTTTGCTTGATTGGGGATGGGAATGTTGAAAAAGCAGATCGAATTAACCATCAACGGAGTCAAGCGGGAGATCCTTGTCGCTCCGAACGAGCTTCTTCTTAACGTTCTTCGCGAACGGTTCGGGCTCACCGGAACGAAGTATGGGTGTGGTATAGGGGAATGCGGTTCCTGTACAGTGCTGGTGGATGGCGAACCCGTACTTTCCTGCCTAACCCTTGCCATTAGCCTGGATGGAAGCGAAATCGTTACAGTGGAGGGAATCGCTCAAAAGGATGGGACGTTGGATCCGGTCCAGGAAGGATTTCTGGAGCATGGCGCAGTGCAGTGCGGATATTGCACTCCCGGGATGATCATCATGGCAAAAGCCCTGCTCAAGGAAAATCCCAACCCGACAGAGAAAGAAATCAGGGATCACATTCGGGGGAATCTCTGCCGGTGCACAGGATACACCCAGATTGTCAAAGCAATCCAGAGCTGCGCAAAACAGGATGACAAAGGTTGAGACCAGCCCACCCCCACCCTTGTATCAAGTACGGGGCAGGATCTATCCTCCCTCCGAGGAATCATCACGCGTTTCGCGTGATTCCTCCCCTTTCAAGGGGGAGGTGAGGAGGGGGATGGGGTATTCCTCGGTGCTGTAGGGAACGGTTTGAAACCGTTCCCTACTCGTTGCAATGGAGAGAAAGAGATGGCCGAGTATGATCTTTTGATCAAGAACGGTTTGATTGTCACAGGCTCTGGGATTCAAAAGGCGGACGTAGCAGTTGCCCACGAAAAGATCGAAGCTGTCAAACCAGACATTGCAGAAACCATGGCCAAAAAAGTGATCGATGCCTCAGGTAAGTATGTGATGCCGGGAATGATCGATGTCCATGTTCATCCAGTCTACGAAGATGATATGGGAGGTCTTTCTTTCGCCGCAGCCCATGGAGGAACGACCACGCTTCTTCATTTTGCATATGCCAAGCCCGGCATGAAGCTGGTGGATACTATCAAACAGTATAAGGAGGATGGGCTTCGGAAATCATACCTCGATTTCGGACTCCACGGCACTCTTTTCGATCCTTCCTCCCAGATCGAAGAGATTCCAAGAGCCTTCGACCTTGGGGTCACTTCTTTTAAGGTGTTCATGACTTATGCAAAGCTAAAGTGGATGACAGACGACTATCACCTCGCCGCCGCCATGGATGTGATTGCACAGTGTGGCGGTCTCGTCATGGTCCATGCGGAGAACGGCCTGGTCACGGATTATCTCGAGGACCGATCCTTAAAAAAAGGGGAGGATCAGAAAAATGTATTTCTAAAAACCCGGCCGGACTACCTTGAAGCAGAAGCCATTTTCAGGGCCATCTCGATTGCAGCAGTGATGGAGTGCCCCATCTATATTGTCCACTTGAGTACAGCGAGGGGAGTGATTCCCGTGAAGCAGGCAAAAGCCGAAGGGCAGAGAGTTTTTGCTGAGACTTGCCCTCAGTATCTCAACCTGACCGATGCCGATCTGCAGCGGTTGGGCCCTCTGGCTAAGATCGGGCCCCCTCTACGGACGGAAACAGACCGAAAGGCTCTCTGGTCTGCGGTGGAAAGTGGAATCATCGATGTCATTGCGAGCGACCATGCCCCCAAGGCAAAGAAGATCGAAGATCCTTTTTTTGAAGCCGCCTACGGGTCTCCTCAAGCCGAGACGATGCTTTCCATCCTTTATGATGAAGGCGTGAACAAGGGAAGGATTAATCCTTGCGAGTTGGTCAGATTGCTCAGTGAAAATCCTGCCAAAATCTTTGGACTTTATCCAAAGAAGGGAATAGTCCGGGAAGGATCGGATGCCGATCTTGTTCTTTTTGACCCGGGTCGGGTTCAGATGATCGAGCAAAAAAACCAGCATTCAAGAACTCCATATAATCTATATGAGGGTAGGAGATGTCTCGGAACACCCATTTTGTGCTTGCAAAGAGGGAGAATCCTGGTCGAGAATGGGGAGATGAAGGGAAAATCCGGAGACGGGAGATTCCTCGCAACAAAAATTACTACAAAATAGTGTGAGTGAAGGGTGGAAAAAATAGATCTGGTTCTTTTCACGTCATTCCGGCGAAAGCCGGAATCCAGTGGCTTTACAGTCTTTCTAACTAACTGGACCCCGGTTTTCACCGGGGCGACGACTTGAATTCAATTTCTTCGCAGCTTCTGACACAGAGTATGCATAATGGAAAGGAGTTGTTATATGCCCAGTTTGAAAGGAAAAGACATCCTTCATGGAAATCAGTTTATAAAGAAAGATATCGATGCGATTATGAAAAATGCAGCCTATTTCGAGAAAGAGCTGAAAAAGAGGGGGACGGTACCTCTCTTAAAAGGAAAAATACTTGCGACACTCTTCTATGAACCAAGCACCCGAACCCGGCTCTCATTTGAGACGGCCATGCAACGCCTTGGTGGTGGCGTTGTGGGTATGGGTTCGGTCGAAAGTTCGTCTGTTGCAAAAGGGGAAACCCTTGCGGATACGGTTCGTACTGTTTCCCAATATGCGGATGCTATTGTCATCCGTCATCCGAAGATAGGGTCGGCAAAAGAGGCAGCCGATGCTACAGATATTCCCGTAATCAACGCAGGAGACGGGGCAGGGCAGCATCCGACACAAGCGCTTCTGGATCTCTACACGATCCGGAAAGAACTCGGAAAGCTCAAGAACCTCACCATTGCCCTGGTAGGTGACCTGAAGAATGGCCGGACCGTTCATGCCCTGGTCGAGGTCCTCTCCCACTACGGGGTGAGCTTCTACTTTGTTTCTCCGGGCCTTCTCCGGATGCCAGAGGATGTCTCGTCGCGAATGAAGGAGAAGGGTTGTGAAGTGAAAGAGACCGAAGACCTTTCCCTGGGTGCTTCTAAAAGCGATCTGGTCTACATGACCCGGATTCAGAAGGAGCGGTTCGCCGATCTGTCCGAGTATGAAAAGGTCAAGGGGAGTTATATCATCGACCGGCAATTTCTGGATCGCTTGGGAAAGAAGATCACTATCCTTCATCCTCTTCCCAGGGTGGATGAAATTAGCCCGGAAGTGGATACCTATCCCGGAGCAGCCTATTTCAGACAAATGAGAAATGGGGTCTATGTCCGGATGGCCCTCCTCGCCATGGTTCTGGGGAGAAGGTAGAGGAAAGGGATTAAAATCATGGATTCAAGGTTTGTTGTTCTTGCAATCGGCGGCAACTCTTTAATCAAAGATAAGTACCACATCGCTCTATCTTCCCAGTATAGGGCGGTCCAGGAAACCTCGAGATATATTGCTGAATTAATTGCAGAAGGGCTGAGTATGGTGATCACCCACGGTAATGGTCCTCAGGTGGGTTTCATTTACCGAAGAGGGGAACTTGCCCGTCATGAGCTTCCCCTTATTCCCTTAGATATTTGCGGAGCGGATACACAAGGGGCGATCGGATTCATGATTCAGGAAGCCCTTCTGAACGAGTTTCGCAGGATTGGCCTCTCGAAGAAGGTCGTTGCAGTAGTGACCAAGACCATTGTGGATAAGAAGGACCCTTCCTTTGATCATCCCACAAAACCGATCGGCTCATTTATGTCGGAGCAAGAAGCCCTTACCAACAAAAAGGAGTTCGGATGGCAGGTTTTGGAAGATGCGGGGAGGGGGTACAGGAGAGTCGTTCCCTCGCCCATCCCGCAAGAGATCATCGAAATAGATGTCATCAGGCTACTGGTAGAACACGGCTATGTTGTGATTGCTGCCGGCGGAGGGGGAATCCCGGTGATACGAGATGAGAAGGGAGACCTCCATGGCGTGGAGGCCGTCATTGATAAGGATTTCGGATCCTCCCTCCTGGCAAGAAATCTTGGTGCAGATACTTTTATTATTTCAACAGCGGTGGATGCCGTCTATCTGGACTTTGGAAAAGAGAATCAAAAACCAATTCACAGCGCCAACCTTCGTGAAATAGCTCAATATCTGGCAGAAGGGCATTTCATGCCAGGTTCAATGAAGCCAAAAATCGAGGCGGTCATCCAGTTTCTCAAAGGGGGTGGCAAGAAGGCAGTCATCACGTCGCCGGAAAACTTGCTAAAGGCGGTTAGTGGAAAGTGCGGCACTATAATAGTGAACGAATAGCCCATGGCCAGGGGCAAAAGCCGGAGGACTATAGAATTGTTAGATGAGGGTTACGGCTACGGTTACGAAGCCCGTTTGGTTTAGGGTCGGTAGGTTACGTCAACTTCTTAAGACGAAGAACGTTACCGAATTACGATACGGGCATCGTTACCGTGACCTTTGTACGGACTTTTTGCTTGACATCTATGACAAACTTATATAAAAGATAAGCCATGCTGGTGAGACTCGAAGAGATTGAGAAGAAAATCTGGGAAGAGGAGAAGATCTTTCTCATGAAACAGGTCGGGATTCTCCTCATCAAGAACAACGCTATCAAATTCGGCGATTATATCCTGGCCTCGGGGAAGAAAAGTCCTTATTACATTGACTTAAGGCAGACGATCTCCAGCCCGATCACCATGGACTGGATCGCCAATGCGTTGACACGAATCATTCTGAATGAAATCGGTAAGGATAAAATTGACCGTATCCTGGGGGTTCCAACCGCAGGGGTTCCTTTTGCCACCGTGGTCAGTCAGAAACTGGGTCTTCCTTTGATCTATTACCGGCAAGCACGCAAAGAGCACGGAGTAAGGAAAAAGGTGGAAGGGATTCTGGAACGGAATGACCGTGTCCTGGTTATTGACGATCTCATTACCACCGGTGAGAGCGTCATCGAGGCCGCAGAAGTGATCCGGGACCAGGGCGGGGTAGTCAATGAACTGGTCGTCCTCCTGGACCGGGAACAAGGCGGGAAAGAGAGGCTTCGGAAGTCCCGCATCGAGCCCCATGTGCTTTTTCAGATATCGGATGCGATGGAATGGCTGAACAGGGTAGGACTGATTGAAGATCAGATGTACGGAATCCTGAAGAAATACATTGAAGAAGAAAGCAGAGTGGCTCCTCTTTGATTCTTTCTCATTTGAACCTTGTTCTTCAATTCTGAGAACAGCCTAAACGTCCCCATATTCAAACTCTTTTGTTGACCTCCTTTTTCATCTTTTTACCTTCTTACACTGACATTTTTAGTCTAAGCAATTGCTGTCTCCCTTCTTTTCTGGTATAAGGGAAAGAGGAGAACGATTAAAGTCCTATGAGAAATCTCAACGGAAAGGGTCGAATCTTGGCGAGTCGATTAACGGCTTTCCTCTTTTTTGGAGTGACTGTTCTTCTATTCGCACTTTCTCCAGCATCAGGGCAAGAAAACCTGCCCAGCCTCATTAGGAAGATTGATCCCTCGGTTGTGGCAATTCTGACCTATGGCAAAGAAGGGAAAGTGATTGGACAGGGCAGTGGCTTCTTTATCAGTAAAGAGGGCGATGTGATTACCAGTTATCACGTCCTTCGAGGGGCAAGTGGGGCGGAAATCAAGACATCCGAGGGAAAGATTTACAAGGTCAATAAAGTTCTTGCTGAGGATCGGGTAGGAGATCTTATCCGTTTATCCGTGGATATTCCGGAAGAGGCTGTTCGACCTATTGTGATTAGTCACTCCCTTCCGGAAGTTGGAGAAAAAGTTTTTATCATTGGAACCCCTTTCGGCCTTGAAAAAACCGTCTCCGACGGAATTGTCTCTGCACTCCGAGAAATTCCGGATCTGGGGAAAATAGTTCAGATTACGGCGCCGATCTCGCCAGGCTCCAGTGGCAGCCCCGTCCTGAACATGAATGGTGAAGTGATCGGTGTGGCAACCTTTTTCATCATTGCCGGCCAGAACCTCAATTTTGCAATTCCCGGATCGAGAATTGCAAAACTTATTTCAGGACAAGAGCAGGCCCTTTCTGAACGGGAAGATGTGAGAATTGAAGATTGGCTTGCATCACCCGAAGGCCTTTATACAACCGGACTTCGGTTTCTCATGATAGAAGATTGCGAGAGAGCCCTTCCATTCTTTATGGGGGCGGTTAAAAAAGACCTTCACCATGCGGATGCCCATTTCCAAATCGGTTATTGCAAAGGGAAGCTTGGCCTCTACAGGGATGCGATAGAGCCCTATCAGCAGGCTATCCGCATCAAACCGGATGACCCTGAAATCCACAACAATCTATGTGTAGCCTATGCCATGATCGGAGAACATCTGGAAGCCGTGGAATCTTGTAAAAGAGCCATCATTTTGAAGTCCGATCTTGCGGAAGCGCACAACAACTTGGGATGGTCTTTCTACAAATTAGGGCGCTATCAGGAAGCCATTGGAGCCTGCAAAGAGGCCGTTCGGCATAAACCGGATTTTGCCAAGGCCCACTACAATCTGGGAAATACCTTTGCCGCCCTAAAAAAATATCCGGATGCCGTTGAATCTTATAAGCAAGCCCTTCGTATTCAAATCGACTTCCCGGAGGGGCATTTGAATCTGGGAGCAACCTATTTCAAGATGGAGCAGTTCGAAGAGGCGATTGAATCCTATCGACAGGCCGTTCGGGTTAAGCCGGACCTGGCTGAGGCCCATCTTGATCTGGGAATGAGCTATCTCCGGATGGGTAACCGAATTTCTGCTCTGGAGGAGTATAGAATCCTTAAGGAACTCGACAAAGACTTGGCAACCCGGCTGTTCAACTTGATCTATGAGTAGTCAGATCACAAAAGACTAACAGTTAACATGAAAAAGTTCCTCCAAGGCTGCTCAAAAACGCCAAGATATAAGGCGTTCCGAAATCTTTTGTAGGGAACGGTTTCAAACCGTTCCCTACTTTCTCGCATTTGATGCCTGCCTGCGCGAAGTCCCGCCTTGCGGGGCGAAGGCAGGGGAGGGGGCTGGCCCTGAACCCTGGAAGATTGAGGACTAGCCATGCGCCCTGCGTGGTGCATGGGGTGAGGTGGAGGAACGATGTCGTCAAAAGGAGGTGAAGCATGCGAAAAAGATTGTCAAAGGTCATACTTACCGTCTTATTTTGTTTTGTTTTTGTCGGTTGTCTGCAGAACCTCCCAATGGAACAGAAAGTCCCACGGATCCTCAAAGTAGAGCTCAAGTCTATGCTTGGCCAACCGGACCTCGTGATTGTCGATGTCCGATTGGATGAGGAATGGGAGAAGGCTGAGCTGAAGATAAAGGGCGCGGTCCGGGAGAATCCCGAAAGGGCGGTCAAGTCCTGGGCGGAGAAGTACCCAAGGGATAAGACAATCGTTTTTTACTGCGACTGACCTGAGGAGGAAACCAGCGCCTGGGTGGCGCGGCAGTTCATAACCATGGGATATAAAAAGGTCTACGCCCTGAAGGGCGGCTGGAGTGAATGGCTCAAAGCGAAATTTCCAGTTGAGCCGAGATAGATTCTTTATTCAAGTTGAATCTGCCCCATCGCCACCTCTCATCTTCGCTTTCCTTTTGTTAGAATTCCAGTCTTCAGTTTATTTCTCGAACCTTTTTCCCGATTATTTTTTCTTGACAAGTGTGTTTTAAAATTATAAGTTACTTTCCGTTGAATGGATATACTAAACGTTCAGTATTCAAACCATGAATAAGCCTAAGTCAATTAAACATCCTCCGGTGGAAAATACAGCGGACCGGATTCTCGACCAGTCCATGAGATTATTCTTCCAAAAAGGGTATCATGGGACCTCCATCGATGACATCACCAAGGCCACGGGTGTAACGAAAGGGGCGCTTTACTGGCATTTTAAAAACAAGGAAGAGGTCCTTAAGAGAATCATGGAGGAATACGAAAAACGCTATCTCAATGGTTTGATTCGAGCCGTGAAAGAAGTAAAGGGAAGTGTTCTTGATAAGTTTGGGAAATACTTTCGATACAATGCTGCATTTCCTTATTATTATCCGGATTTATGTGTTTCTTTCACCACCCTCTCAGGGGAACTGGTCGGCGCCCATCATCCCATCGAGCCCAGGATCCGCCGGATTAACAAAAAATATCAGGAATTTCTTTCAGGGCTCATTCGTCAGGGGAAAAAAGAGAAGGTCTTTAAGAAAGAGATCGATCCGGATTATGCCGCTCTTATCCTCATCGCCTTCCAATCCGGGATATTGCTTCATTGGTCTATGAATCGAGATGAGATTGAAGGGAAAGCGTATGTAGACATTGGCAAAAAAATCATGCTCACGGGGTTGATGGCATGACCAGGAGGCGCAACGAGTTTAAACCAAGGAGAATGCCATGAAACTTGAAGAAAGGGTTGCCGTTGTCACGGGAGCAGGCGGATCGATTGGCCGTGGAATAGCCCTTCGATTGGCAGAAGAGGGCGCACAGGTCATGGTGAATGACAAAGATCTAAAGACAGCCTTAGAGACGGTCCATTTAATCTCCGCCCGGGCTGGAAAGGCCATCGCTCATGGAGCGGATGTGACCAAGACTGAAGAAGTTCAAGAAATGATTCAGCGGGTTGTCAAAGAATGCGGGAAAGTGGATATTCTGGTCAATAATGCCGGTGCGATACGGGATTCATTGCTAATAAAAATGAGCGATGAGGATTGGGACTTCGTAGTGGATCTTGATTTGAAAGGAAGCTTTATATGCGCTCGGGCAGTTGCTCCTCACATGATTGAGAGGGGTTACGGTAAAATGGTCAACATCTCTTCCATGTCCTACAAGGGAAATGTCGGCCAATCGAACTATGTTTCTGCTAAAGCAGGTGTTGTGGGCCTCACCCATGCTCTCGGATTGGAACTGGCCCGGTATGGGATCAATGTCAATTGTATTGCCCCAGGATTCATTGATACACAAATAACCCATGCCCTTGATGAAAGAATTAAAGAAAGGCTTATCAAAAATATCCCCTTGAGAAAGATGGGAGAGGTTATCGACATTGCCAATGCGGTTCTATTCCTGGTATCTGATGAATCCAGATACATCACCCGTCAAATTATACACGTCAGTGGTGGAATGGAAGGATTTTGAAGATTATTTTTCAAAAAAAATCACATTGAAAGGAATTGATCATGAGAGAAGTTTATGTCATCGGCATAGGGCATACACGGTTTGGCAAATTCCTGGACCGGAATGTCAAATCCCTGGCTGCAGAGGCCATATCGGCCGCCCTGGCAGATGCGAAAATCGAAAAGAAGGACCTGGACTGCGCCTATTTTGGCAACGCGATGCAGGGACTGGTAACAGGACAGGAAATGGTGCGGGGGGAAGTCGCCCTCCGGGCCTTCGGCATTGATCGGATCCCCATCGTCAACTGTGAAAATGCGTGTGCGACCGGCTCCACCGCATTTCACTTAGCCTGGCAATCCGTATCCGGGGGCCATTCCGAGGTAGCTTTAGCCGTAGGGGCTGAAAAGCTTTACATGGAAGACACGGAAAGGATGTTCAGAAACTACGATGTCGGCATGGACATGGAAATCATTGAAGAGCTTCGTAAGCGCTGGAGCGAGGAAGCCAAGACATTTGGAGGGCAGGGGGGTGGACAGGACATGCCCCGAAGTTTTGCGATGGACATGTATGCCAGCATCTGCCGCGCCCACATCGAGGCGTTCGGGACAACACAAAGAGACCTGGCCGTTGTCGCCTCCAAGAACCACAACCACAGTGTACATAATCCCAATGCCCAATTCCGAAAGCCAATGAGTGTTGAGGAGATCATGTCGGCCCGACCCGTGGTCTATCCCTTGACGGTGCCCATGTGCAGTCCCATTGGAGACGGAGGATCTGCCGCTATTCTCTGTTCAAAGGAACACTTGAAACGAATGAAAGGCCCGCGCCCGGTAAAAATTTTGGCCTCTATCCTTGGGACGGGAGCAGACAGACCGGCAGGCTTTGGATCCGACTATATTTCTGCCCGGCTGAGCAAGCAGGCCTATGAAATGGCCGGAGTGGGTCCGGGAGATATTGATGTCCTTGAAGTCCATGATGCCACCTCGATGGGAGAGCTTATCCAGTTCGCCGCGCTTGGATTTAGCGCCTGGGAAGATGCTGCGGCCGTGGCAAGATCAGGAGCCACTGCTCTGGGCGGCCGAATACCCGTCAACCCGAGCGGCGGTTTGATCTCGAAAGGGCACCCATTGGGCGCCACGGGGGTCGGCCAGATTGCGGAGATGGTCATGCAGCTCAGGGGGGAAGCAGGAAAGCGCCAGGTGGAGGGTGCTCGCGTAGGCATGACGGAAAACGGGGGCGGGGCGGTCGGAATCGAAGAAGCCGCCATGACCATCCATATATTTGAAAAAGTTTAGCCTTCACTTTATTGCGATGCCTTTATAGGGCTACCAGATAGCACAAACTACGGCGATGCATAAAAACTGAATAAGCATTTAGTATACGAAATTTAACATCAAAAATATTTAAATATCAAAAGAGAAGAAGGAAATCCAGGAATTTCAACTTTGAGGATTGTATCAAACGATTAGAGTCTTTGTTATAGGGAATCCATTGGGTCAGATGATACTCTCTGCTGAGAAGGTAACGAAAGACTTCAAAGGAGTCCGGGCTCTTAACTGCGTGGATTGCACTATCCAAAAGGGTCACATCCATGGACTGATCGGACCCAATGGCTCCGGTAAGACAACTTTTTTCAATGTCATCACGGGTGCTTCTCCAGCAACAGAAGGGAAGATTTTTTTTGAAGGCAGGGAGATTTCCGGCCTGAAACCGTATGCCATAGCAAAACTGGGTATTAGCCGTACCTTTCAGCGGGGCTTTGTAGCCCCTACCATGACCTGTCTTGAAAACGTGATGTGTGGCGCACATGTGCGCACGAAGCCGGACATGCTGGGAACGTTTCTCAGGGTCCCTTTCACGATCTCAACTCAAGAGTCCAGGATGAAGGAACGGGCCGGCGAGTGCATGGGGTTTGTGGGTTTAGGCGGTTTTGAAAATCGGTGGGCAAGCGACCTTGTATGGGTGGAGCGTCAGCTCCTTCAAATGGCTCGCGCGTTGGCTGGAGAGCCCAAGCTTATATTGCTGGATGAGCCCACAGCCGGCATGGGTACTGAGGAATCAAAACGTGTTGCTGAAATGATCCGGCGTATTTTGAACATGGAAATTACAGTGATTCTCGTTAGCCACGACATGAACCTTGTCATCAGTTTGGCCGATTGGATAACCGTACTAAACTCCGGTGAAAAGATCTCTGAGGGTACTCCCCAAACAATCCAAAGGGATCCCAAGGTGTTGGAGGCATATCTTGGCAGAGAATAAGTCACCTATATTAAAGGTGTCAGCTCTCTCCGTTTCCTACGGTTTTATATCTGCTGTAAAAGATGCCAGTATCGATCTGTTTGAAGGAGAACTTGTTACGCTCATCGGTGCCAATGGTGCAGGGAAGTCCACTTTCCTAGAAGCCATACTAGGTATGCATCGGGCTATTGGGGGCAGGATTTTCTTCATGGGAGATGAAATTACCCATAAGGCGACGGATCATCTCGTAGCCCTGGGAATCGCCCTTTGCCCCGAAGGGAGGGGGATTCTTCCTTTGATGAGTGTGCTTGAGAACCTGCAATTGGGCGCCTTTCATCAACGTGGATTTATGGAGGAGGGTCTCAATAGGGTCTTTGAACTCTTTCCAAGACTACGGGAACGTAAGCAACAGGCTGCAGGAACCCTAAGTGGTGGGGAGCAGCAAATGCTGTCCATTGGGCGTGCACTCATGGCTGCTCCAAAGTTATTGATGTTGGATGAGCCATCTCTGGGCCTGGCGCCAATTGTGGTTAATGAACTTCTCAGAATTATCGGACAATTAGCAGACCGTGGCCACACGATTCTCCTGGCAGAACAGAATGCAAGAAAGGCCCTTCAGTGTGCGAAGCGTGGCTATGTTTTTGAAACAGGGAAGATAGTGCTTGAAGGAAGCGCGCAGGATCTTATGCATAATGATGAAGTGGTTCGGGTCTATCTGGGTGGCGGATCCGGGCATGGATAAGGACCGTAAAGTGTGAGGAGTGAGGAGAGAAAGCCTGACTACTTACGGCTTTCAGGAATCAATAAGGCGAAGGTGAGTATGTACCATGGATGTATTCTTTGCCCAATTCATTAATGGTCTGGCGGTTGGCAGTATGTATGCCATCGTTGTGACAGGATTTAATCTTCTCCTCCTGGTTTCGGGGGTTGTACAGTTTGCCTATGCCCATGTCGTGGTGATAGGCATGTATACTGCTTGGGTTGTACTCCAGCTAACAGGAAATAACATTATTTTTGCCATTCCGGCTGCCCTGCTTTCCAGCACTCTTCTCTCCATTCTCACGGAGCCCCTGTTTCGGCCGCTTGCCAGGAGGAGGGCAGCCAATCAGACATTTGTCATGTCTATCGGCATCGCCTTGATCCTAACCCACATCATGGCAAAGCATCTTCACAAGGGCATGCCCATCGCATTTCCAGAAAGCTTGTCGAGCCACAAGGCTATGATTCAACTTGGGGTTGCAGCCATATCAACAGGCCAGATCTATACCTTTTTCGGGACAATTGGTGCGGTGACCGCCTTCATGTACCTCCTCTATCGTACCATGACGGGAAGGGCTTTGCGCGCAATGGCCCAGAGTCCTTTTGTAGCGAGGCTCATCGGAATTCCGACAACAAAGATGGGTATTTCGAGTTATGGAATTGCGGGCTTCTTGGGAGGGATTACCGCGGTCTTTTTGGCCATGGCTTTGGGTTCAGCCTACCCCGCTCTTGGGGACGCACTGGGCGTCAAGGTGATCGCCACCGCTCTGTTCGCGGGTTTGGGAAACTTGAGGGGAGGTTTGATTTGCGGGCTGATCCTTGGTGTGACGGAAGGCCTGACCGCAGGGTATTTGCCCGGGCAATGGTCTAATGCCATGGCCTTCGCCATGATTATGGTCACGGTGATGTTCAAGCCTACAGGGCTCTTCGGAACACGGGTCTAAAGAGTAAACAAATCCAGGAAGGAATAGACCAACATGCCCTTGCCGCTTCTCAATTATATTGCTTTTAGTGGCATTTTTATTCTTCTGAGTTGGGCCATTTATCTCCCTTATCGATGCGGACAACTCTATCTCGCACCCGTCTACTCCATGGCTACAGGGGCTTACTTTGCGGCCTATGTGACAACCAAATGGAATTGGCCCATCGGTCTCGCCGTTCTATCAAGCGCGTTCGTTGGGGCCTTCTTTGCCTTTCTTCCAGCCCTTGGGCTGCGAAAGGCACCCGGGTTTACAACAGCCATCGCTTCTTTGGCCCTCATTTTTATTATTCAGACCATCGTTATGAATCTTAAGATCTTAGGGGGGCACTCGGGCATGTTCGGTATACCGCCTTTGGAGTACCCCTTGACAACGATCCTTATCGTACTGTTGGTAGCGGGGATCATCGTGTATCGAATCGACCATTCCCGCCTCGGAAGGGCAGCGGAGTTGCTTTACTATAGTTCTGAAGAGACGGCCTGCTTTGGTGTAAATATGGCCCTTGTTGGTATGTTGCTGCAGGTGCTTTCCGGGGCCCTAAGCGGTGTCGCGGGGGCCTTGTATGCTTTCACGGTGGGATCGGTTTTTCCTGGGGCTTTTAGCTTTTCTATGCTGCTAGTCGTTTTTTCCGCTGTCTTCGTCGGCGGGAATCTTACCATGTGGGGTGCTCTCGTCTTTGCACCCATCCTCTGGGGGATTCCTCTTATACTCCCGGAGGCTATTGCCGAATGGAAAGACGTCATCTATGGCGGCCTGCTCATTTGTATTCTTATTCTCAGACCGGAGGGGGTTATAAGTAAAGAGACGGTGCGTGAGGTTGGTGCCTGGATACAGAGGCTTGCCCGGACGAGAAGGAGGGCATTCGGATGAGAAAGGAGGTGAGATATCGACATTCGTCTGATTGGGTGAACAATTCGTAAACAAAACTCATAACAAATTCCAAAGAAGGAGGTATAACATGATGAAAGAAACAATACAGAGAATTCTTATTGGTTTCTTTGGTTTACTCTTGTCGGTCTCTTTTGTGATCGCCCCGGCAACAAACGCAACGCCTGTTGCAAAGGAATGGAAGGTGCCTTCCTTGGTCTTTTTGACCGGCCCCTACGGTGGTTTTGGCAAGCAGATCAAGTGGGCTACAGACGAAGTAGCGGCAGAAATTAATGCAGCTGGCGGCATAGCCGGAAGACCCCTTGTCATCGAATGGTATGACACTGGCATGGACCCGGCCAAGGCGGCAGCAGAGATGAGCAAGGTCGTGAAGAGTCTTACGATATTTGGTCCGGTAGGGGCGCCCAACTGCAAAGGCGCACTGCCGCTTGTGGTCCGGGAGAAGGGATTTGCAATGCCCGTTGACTCCGGCGCAGATGTGGTCAGCGAATTCTTTCCTTATGTGATACACAATAGCGACAAATTTGAAAAGGTCACTCCGCCTCCCACACAGGGATGGGCCAAGAAAAATCCTCAGATAAAAAAAGTGATTCAGTTTGTGTTTCCCTTTGATCCCACTTTTACCGACGTGGCGAAATACCAGGCAAAGACCCTGGAAGCTCAAGGGATTAAGATGTTGCCTGATGTGGAAATATCGGAGAGTGTTGATCTGGCCTCGGCAGTGATCAAAGCGATGGGCGAAAAGCCAGACGGGTTCACCATTGTGACGCTTCCAATGGATGGCGCCAAGATTATCAAAGAGCTCGACAAGCGAGGAGTGAAAGATAAGTCAAAGGTGTTGACATTTCCAGTTGTAGACGACCAGTCGTTCTTCGATCTCGCAAAGGGTTACATAGACGGGCTATATATATGGCACTTCCAGAACGTGCTGAGCAAGTCACCAAGGTGGCAGGCGTTTAACGCCAAATGGAGAAAAGCTTTTCCTGATTCCGAATATGCTACCTTTGGGGCTGTGTGCCACTATGATATGGTCTATATGTTCAAGGCAGCCGTTGAGAAGCTGGGCATCACAGGTGATCCTGCAAAACTGGTTGAAGAGCGCAACAAGATAAGAGAATATTGTCGAAATGTTAAAGGGTTCCCCGGGTTGCAGTACAACTTCGACATGGTCGATGGCCTTGGGAAGACGCCGACATTTCTGTTTCAGATAGAGGGCGGCGAGAGGAAATTGGTGGAATCTCATCCACCGGTGATGTAGGAGATATAGACTTTTGGGGTGGTTCCCATGCCAGCCGATGAGCAGTCATCGGCTTCGTCTCCGGCTGCTCATCGGCTGGTAGCTGCCAGAAGAGCGGAGCCGACGTCCCCCATTAGGCGGCTAACGGTTTCGCAAAAAAAGTCCTCCAGGCACTTCCGCCAGCCATTCAATGAAGCTCTTTGGAATACCCGAGTGAGGAATTAGCCGAGTAACGGAAGGAGTCTAATTAGGATGAAAACTATAGTCATTTATCAGTCAATGTCGGGAAATACCAAGAAAATCGCTGAAGCAATCCACAGGGGGATGAGCGGGTCTGGGGACCGGTGTGATATTGTACGAATCAAGGACGTGGATGCGCAAGATCTGGTCGGCTACGATCTGGTCGGTTTGGGCAGCTACATAATAAATTGTCGAGAACCGGTCAGGGTGACGAACTTCATACAGCATACCATGAAACCTTTAGAGGGGAAGCACGCCTTTGCCTTCTCTACTCATGGCGCTCTTCCGGGCTACTATCTGGCAAGGGTGGTGCCGGCGATGATACAAAGGGGTCTTACGGTTATCGGCTGGAACGACTGGTTTGGCAGTGTATTCTATCCGGTTACCCCTAAACCCTATTTCACGGACGGACATCCTGATGCGATTGATCTGAAGGAGGCTGAGGATTTTGGCAGTGAAATGGTTGAACGCAGCCGAAGAGTATACCGGGGAGAAACGCAACTTATCCCTGTTTTACCCAAAGGGAAAGAGTACGAGGATATCTATGTTCCAGTGGAGTTGCCCGCTAAAGGAATTAGTACCTTCGCTCCGGAAGCTAAGGAAGTTATCAAAGCCATCGGCAGCATTCAGTTCAAAGTCGATCCGGCAAAGTGTAAGTATCCCAAATGTACCTTGTGCATAGACAATTGCCCCGCGGGCAGTATCGATTTTTCCGTATCCCCGCCTAATTTCGGCATAAGTTGTGAGAAGTGCTACCATTGTGAGCAGATTTGCCCGAGTGAGGCGATAGAAGTCGACTATATGCCTTTTAAAATAGCCCACGATCCGGTAACCGTTTCCTTACTCCAGAAGTCCTTGGAGATATTTGAGGCCAGAGGGCGTTTCAGAAGGTTAGTCCCAATGGAGGATATCGGTTGGGATACGCCCGCTTGGAAGTACAAGAAACCACCACGCTATAAGCACGCATGAGTGATGACTTGGTAATTATCCGTGCCTAAGAAGAGCATGTTAAGTGGTGTTTAGTGAAACCATGGCCTGTTATCAGACTGGTTGACTATCTACGGTGGACTTTTTTCGCCAGTTGAGAGCAGTGGCTTTTGCACTATGCTATTGAAAAGAGGATGCACGAGTCAAGTATCACAGTTTAACAACGGCCAGGGAAAGAGGGTGAGCAGAAGGCGGAACGAATGAGGCGGAGAAGCTGGAAGTGAATCAATAAGACTTGGCGGAGTGTGGGGAGTCGATGCCTCTCCAAACGAGTTTATGCGTGACGTTAAGGATATCAAAAAGGGCTTGTCACACGCAAGAATTAATCAAAGGAGGAAAAGACCATGGAAAAGAGATCTGTTTTATTTTCCGCACTGTTTATGGCCTTTTTCGTTGTTACTGTTGTGACGTCAGGAACTGCCGTTGCACAGAAAAAACCGATAATCTTGAGACTTGTGGTGCCGTCACCGGCCGGGGAATATCCTCTTACCTTCGTCAACACGGAGCTGGCGAGGAAGTTTAACGAGCGCGCCAAAGACGAGTACAAAATTGAAGTCCACCCCGGCGGGGCACTCGCAAAGCTTCCGGAGTACTTCGACGCCGTAAGGATCGGAGCCGTGGAGATGGCATGCGCACCATGGCCCATGTATTCCTACAAAACGTGGGATACAGAAATAGAGGCCGAAGATGTTAAAACGTTTAAGCAGAAAGGGGTAAGCATCTACCTCCTTCCCGAAGTAGAGCGGGAAAGATGGGTTAAGGCTGTAACGCCTTACAAAGAAAAGCAGCTTACAGGTCTCTGGGAGTTCGGCCAGAAGGTAGCAAAGATTGCTGACGAGGCAAACAAACGGTATCCATATAAGGAGTAAGTTGTGAAGTAGGAGATGGTAAAGGAGGGGAACAATGAACGTAAAAAGGAATGAGGCGGACCTTGTGGTGATCGGATCCGGAGCGTCGGGGTTGGCAGCGGCTTTAACTGCGGCAGAAGGGGGCACGAAGGTCATTGTGTTTGAGAAACAGCGCTCCCTTGGTGGAACCTCCAACTTCTTCTTCGGGATGTTTGCGGTGGAAAGTGAGATGCAGAGACAAAGGTATATAGACTATAGCCGTGATGAGGCATTCAGAAGGATCGTGGAGTACAGCCACTGGCGGGCAAATGCGCGTCTCGTGAGGGCCTTCGTCGATGAATCCGGACCGACCATTTCCTGGCTGCAAAAGAATGGGGTTGAGTTTAGCGACGCCACTGCCCTCAGCCCCGGCTCCCCCCGGACGTATCACGTGCTTAGAGGCCAGGGAGCGGCTGTGGTGAAAGCCCTCGTGACTGCGGCAAAAGAAAAGGGTGTTGACCTCAGAAGCGGGACACCGGTAAAGAAGATACTCAGGAAAGGCGACCGGATCACAGGTGTCATTGTCGAGGAAAATGGAGAGGAGGTAGAGGTGGCCGCGAAGGCGGTCGTCGTGGCGAGCGGCGGGTATGCGAACAATAAAGAGTGGATCAAAAAATACACGGGGTTCGATCTGGATGTGAATGCGATCTCTATCGGCAACGTAGACAAAACAGGAGACGGCATCCGGATGGCATGGGAAGTTGGCGCGGCCGAGGATGGGATGGGGGTTCTAGAACTCTTCCGCGTTGGCCCTATGGGACCGGGATTTGAGTTACAAGGACAGATCGAGCTTCTCTCTGCCCAGCCCGACCTCTGGGTCGACCCCCGGGGTGAAAGGTTCTGCGACGAGAGTATTGCTTTCTACGATACGTCTAACGGCAATGCGAACGCGAGATACAAGGAGGGCTATACCTGGAGTGTATTTGATGAGTCGATCAAGGAGCAGGTGATCGAGAAGGGGATCGAGAGGGGCCTTGGAATTACAGACAACCCTCCTGGTACCAGGCCTGTGAACTTTGACAAGGAACTGAATGCTACCTTGGAAAGGGGGACGACGGAGGTATTTGTGGCAGATTCCGTCGAAGAGCTGGCAAAGAAGATGGGGGTGGATCCGGCAGTCCTTAAGGCCACGGTTGACGAATACAATGGTTTTTGTGAGAAAGGCCATGATGACCTCTTCGCCAAAGATCAGAAATACCTACGGCCGTTCAAGGGGCCAAAGTACTACGCCGTAAGATGTCACACGGTCTTCCTGGGGACCCTTGGTGGGGTCAAGATCAACGAGAGGATAGAGGTGATAGATAAGAAAGGCAAAACCATTCCAGGACTCTACGCTGTTGGATTGGACGCTGCCGGTATGTGGGGCGATAGTTATAGTATTAAAGATTCTACTGGTGCGGCTGCAGGATTTGCAACCAATTCGGGCCGCATTGCAGGGAAGAACGCCCTGAGATACCTCGCCAAACAGCATGACAGATAAGGCGAAAATGGTGAATAGCAAAAAGAGTGAAGCGTTTGCTGTCACTGCACCTTCTGCCGTTCCGCCATTTCAAAATTGAGGAGCACTGTTATGGATGAAGAACGTTTAGCTGCACATCTGCGGGATAGACCAATAAGTTTAAAGAAGGCAAAAGAGAAAGGGGTAAAAATAATCGGCTATTTCCCCGGAGGTTATGTGCCGGAGGAGATTATTTATGCCTCCGGAGCAATTCCGGTATGTCTTGTCGATGGCGGAGACCCTCGTCCGGCTGATGCCGCCCTATCAGTGGTGCCGTACATTATCTGTCCTTTCGCTCGCGCTCAAATCGGGGAGAGGCTGCTCAAGGTGAATCCCTATTACAACATGATTGACATGCTGATAGCGCCAATTACATGCCAACACCTGAGAAAGGTGGCTGAAGTACTTGAGTATTATGGGGAGGTAGAGGTGTTCAAGTTAGGGGTCCCCCATAACTTTGACGGCGACTTCGAGCTGAAATACTACGAAGACAGGCTGAGGGCTTTAAAGGTTAAACTCGAGACATTCACGGGAAATCAGATCACTGACAGCAAGGTTCATGAGGCCATTGAGCTTTACAACAGAATGCGGGAGTTTCTTAAGAAAATAAGTCTGATGCGGCGCAGCCCGTCCACACCCCTTAGTGGCCTGGACTTCGTAAAACTGAATCACGCCTCTTTCTACGCTGATCCGGTATTCATGGTCAACCTGCTCGGTTCTCTACAAAAAGAATTGGAGAAGGGCCGGCAGATAGATAGAGCCGACAAAGTCCGGCTGATGCTGGTCGGACCGAATCTGGCTCACGGCGACTATAAGATCCTGGAATTAGTCGAAGCAGCGGGGAGTGAGATCGTCATCGAAGAACTGAGTGAAGGTGTCCGGTATTACTGGCAACAAATACAAAACAACGGCGATCCTTTTCAATCTCTTGCCAAAGGATACTTGAGGGACAGGCTGCCTTGCGCCTTCATGAGGAGATCGGCAAAAAGGAGACTCGATTTTACACTCGACCTTATCGACGATTTCAATGCGTCAGGGATCATTTGGTATGAGCTGCTTTGTTGCGAGACCTATGATCAGGAATCCTATTTTTTTGCTGAGAAGATGAAAGAGCGGAACATTCCTATGCTGATTGTAGCATCGAACTACGATGTCTTCGAAGCGGGCGCCGGTCCCTTGAAGACGAGGATTGACGCCTTTATCGAGCTTGTCAAAGGAGGGCCGGTTAATGATTGAACTTCTTACACTGTGTGGTTATGAGCCCGATGAGATAGAATCAGAACTACCCCGCATGCAAAAAACATTCACTAAATTCGGACTGACCGATAAAGACATCGAGCAAGGCAAGGAGCGGCTTACCAAGTACTACGATATGGAATTGAAAGGCATACAGAAGCTGTTCGGTCTCTTTCTGAAGGAGCTGGTCAATCTGACGTTAGCGAAGGAAGAAGGCAAGAAAAAGATCATTAACGGGTGCATGGCGCCAGCTTTTGACATACTTGGTTCTGCATCGGTATCCGACTCGCATGAAGTGCTTGCGGCAGTACCCAACCCAGCGATCCAGATAATACTCGGTTGCGTCTTCGACAGATTCGTCCCCATTCTGGAAGCGGCAGAGAGACAATGGCTGAAGGGGGGCGTGGTTGGGCATTGCGCGAACGTAAAAACTCGGCTGGGACTCCATGCCCTGAACTTGATTCCAAAACCCGATCTGTTAGTCACTTCCGGGCCTCTTTGCGAGACAAGCCCGAAAACAAATGATCTGCTGGAGGAGCTCTATGGCATTCCAACGTTCTGCTACGACACATGTCAGGACAGGGACTTACGCGAATATCCTGATTCAGCACGGACTATTGCCTTAGTGGGAAAAGGGATGAGGAGATTGGCTCATAGGTTAGAGGAGGTGACAGGGGTTGAGATAACGGATGATATGCTCTGGGAGGTGCTTCGTGCTAAGGGGAGGCTCATGGCTGCTCTGGGCAAAGTGCGCAATGTGATCCGTCACAGCGATCCGCTCGTCTTAAGTCCTAAACATGACACCCTCCTCGTGTATGTGAATACGTTCCCTTACAGCATCGATGCTATGTCGGGTCCGATTAGTGCCATAAATACGTTGCACGAAGAACTACAGGCGAGGGTTGAGAAAGGGGTGGGGGTAGTAGAAAAAGGCGCTCCTAGGATACTGGCAATTCTCCCGCACCAACATGGAGATCCAAGACTGGAGCATTTGGTGGACGAAATGGGTATGGCTATGGTAGCAACGGATGCCGAGTTTTCGGCGCCCCCGGGTGGGGAAACACCAACGGACCCCTATGAGGCCATGTCGATCTATTTGCAGTCCTCACTCTACTACCACCTCGGTGGAAGGGTTTCCATCATCCTGGACACGTGTAAACAGTTGAAGATTGACGGTGTGCTTGATCACTTTCACGTTGGCTGTAGAGGGGTTGCGGCCGACGCATTGATCATCAGAGATGCAGTAAGAAAGGAGCTGGGCATACCTGTTTTATTGCTCGAATGGGAGAACTTTGACCCTCGGGTTTATGATCACGGGCAGTACAAAGCAAGGCTGGAAGTTTTCAAGTCGATGCTCAGAACAAATAGATAGGATAAGCACTGGATACGGGCAGGGGAGGGTCCGAGACCTTTCCCTATTTTCCTGAACTCGCTCAAAAGATTGATACGGCATTATTACGAAGGAGGATACGTGTGAAGATCAAAGCAGCTGTAGTGCGACAGAGGGCAGCCCTATTTCAGATCGAAGATGTGGAACTCGACGATCCAAGGGAAGACGAAGTACTGGTGCGAATTGCCGGGTGCGGTCTTTGCCACACCGACCTTGCCGCCAGACAAGGAATGACACCGGCGCCGCTGCCGATCGTTCTGGGCCATGAAGGGTCAGGCGTTGTGGAAAAAGTCGGAGCTCGGGTTCGGAAGGTACAGCCAGGAGACCATGTGGTTCTCAGTTTTCTTTCATGCGGCGACTGTGCGTACTGTAAAAAGGGCATGCCGAGTCTGTGCGTCATTGGATTTCCCCTGAACTTCTTCGGAGTACGCGCCGATGGTTCACATACAATCCGAAAGAATGGGGAACCGGTAAACGCTTCCTTTTTTGGCCAGTCCTCGTTTGCCTCATATGCCTTGGCCAACCAGCAAAACGTAGTAAGGGCGCCAAGAGATGTCCCCGTTGAAATCCTCGGCCCTTTAGGCTGCGGAGTCCAGACCGGTGCAGGAGGAGTCATGAATTCACTCCAGGCAAGGGCCGGCTCCTCCATAGCCGTTTTTGGGGCGGGGTCTGTCGGGATGAGCGCGGTCATGGCTGCCGCTGTTTGTGGCTGCACGAAGATTGTGGCAGTCGATATCAAAGAGGAGAGGCTCAAGATTGCCCAGGAGTTGGGCGCGACGCACGTCATTAACTCCAGCCTGGTGGATCCCGTTCAAGAAATACAAAAGCTCATGGGCGGCGGGGTCGACTATTCATTGGATTGCACAGGAGTCCCAGCAGCCATCCGTCAGGCCGTTGACGCACTTGCGGTTGGAGGCAAGTGCGGGATGATCGGCATTTCGGCCCCCGGTACAGAAATGAGTCTTGATATCGTGAACATGCTTCTGGGCCGCTCTGTTATAGGTATCATGGGAGGGGACGCAATCCCCGATGTTTTTATCCCTCAGTTGATCGATCTTTACAGACAGGGTCGGTTTCCGTTCGACAAGATGATTCGCTTCTACCCGTTGGACCAGATAAATAAGGCGGCCGAAGACTCCGAGAGTGGAAAGACAGTGAAGGCTGTTTTGCGCCCATAGAACGGATGTTATTCAAGTGTCGTGTACACCGGTCCCATTATGAAGTATGCTGCGAGAATAGAGGATGCGTTTTTTCACTAAACATTGAACAAGGAGAGAGTCGATGAAAGTTAAGGCAGCAGTGCTCAGAGAAGCAAAAAAGCCCTATACCATCGAAGAACTGGAGTTAGAGTCACCCAAGGCCGGAGAAGTTCTCGTAAAATACGCCTACTGTGGCTACTGCCATTCAGATCTTTCACATTTGACCGGGGCACTACCCGCACCGCTTCCGGCAGTCATAGGCCATGAGGCGTCAGGCATTGTCGAAGATGTTGGACCGGGCGTGACAAAGGTTAAGAAGGGAGACCATGTCGTCGGCACATTCTCCGTACCTTGCGGCACGTGCTTTCAATGCCTGTCGGGTAACAGGAATCAGTGCAGCGCAGGTTACCCTCCATTTCTTGAAGGGACTCTACTCGACGGGACAACAAGGTTTAAGGATAAGAAAGGGAATCCCCTTCACCATTACATATTCCTTTCCGGGTTTTCCACCTACAGTGTTCTGCCTGAGGGTGCTGCCATCCCTATACCAAAGGATCTACCTTTGGATCAAGCTTGCCTGCTGGGATGTTGTGTGCCCACGGGCTGGGGCAGCGTGACGAACATTGCGAAGGTCAAGCCGGGAAATTCGGTGGTCGTATACGGACTGGGCGGGGTTGGTCTCAATGCGCTCCGGGCGGCCGTTCTGGTGCAGGCATATCCTGTCATCGCAGTCGACCTTGAGGAAAGCAAAGAGTCTCTTGCTTACGAATTCGGCGCCACCCATTTCATCTGCAATGCAAAAGAAGACCCTGTCCCCAAGATCCAGGCCCTGACAGAAGGAAGGGGGGCGCAGTTTGCCTTTGAAGCAATAGGTGACCCGGGCGCCATTGTCCAGGCCTGGTGGTCAACCGGTATTTGCGGCAAACTCGTTATTCCGGGACTCACAGCCCTTGAGCAGACGACGAATCTGCCGCTTTTCATTCTGCCGCTCCATCAAAGGTCGATCTTGGGCAGCGGATATGGTGATATCTCCCCGGCTATCGATATTCCAAACTTAGCCCGTATGGCGGCTCAGCCGGGGCTGCTTAAACTGGACAAGCTCGTCACCAAGAAGTTTAAGCTTGAACAGATTAATGACGTTGCCGAGGCCATGGCCAAAAGACAGATCAAGGGTCGCTGGGTCTGTGCCTTTGACTGAACAGATAAGAATCTTGAACGCCTGGAGTTGTGATCTGCTATATAGCGTTAGTTCAATTGAGCTATATAAAACCTATCGCGCGGATAGGAAAGGAGACATTATGAAACGGCTTGACGGGAAGGCAGCCCTGATCACTGGGGGTGGCAGCGGCATAGGTGCTGCAATTGCAGAACGGTTCGTAGCAGAGGGGGCGCGTGTTTGCATCACCGGCCGCAGGAAGCAGCCCCTTGATGCAGTGGTTGTCTCGCTGCCGTCGGGAACGGTCAAGGCGGTGCCGGGTGACGTGACGAACGCCGGGGACAGGGAGCGGATGATGGAGGCTGTATTGGCGTTTAACGGTCGGCTCGATGTGCTCGTCAATAACGCAGGTATCGCACTAGCTGCAGGAGGTGTCGCAGATGTCAATGTTGAAGACTGGCGGCTAACCTTCGAGGTCAATGTGACCGGTCCTCTCATGCTCATGAAGGCATCTATACCTCACATGATCAAAGCCGGGGGTGGCTCCATCGTAAATGTTGCCTCCATGGGGGGGTGCGGTGCATACCAGAAGCCCCGGCTTATTGCGCCTCAAAGGCCGCCCTTATACATTTGACCAGGCAGGTGGCGTTGGACTACGGGCGTTATGGGATCAGATGCAACTCCGTGTGCCCCGGCTGGGTAAGAACGGCCATGACCGATGACCCTTTCAAAGAGATTGCAAAGGCACTCGGCACCGATCTGGAAAGTCTCCTAGACCTGGCCACCGGCAACCTGCCGTTACGGCGCACTTCGACGCCAAAGGAGATAGCGGGCATCTGTTGTTACCTCGCAAGCGATGATTCTGCCTTCATGACCGGTGATAATCTCCTTGTCGACGGAGGCAGCTCGGTAGTCGACCCGGGCGTGGTTTTTCTTAACGATCCGCGTTTCGCCTCGTTCCATAAATAGCGCTGAGAGGCCAAAACAGGGAATCTCTCTCAAAAGGAGGACGAGATGATAAAGAGTATCGTGATGTTGAACATCCCCATGGCCCATATAGCTGCCATGGAGCGGTGGTACTGGAAAAGCCACTGCCCTGAGGTGGTACGCCGCTTCGGGCCGTGGATGACCCGGCACGAAAGCTACCTTCCCGTGGATGCGCCTCCCAAGGCCCGGGCATATGGCTTCTTCAACTGGCGCGTCGCAGAAGCGTGGTGGCGTGAGCTGCCGGAGCCGGGTCCCAGTGGCACCCTTTCCTTGACTGTGCCGTCCATCTGGCCGAAATTGGCCACCTGCTGGGTTCCGGCGCAGCCTACAGAGGACTTTATGGGCTCTGAATGGGAATCCCACCAAAAGAACGTGCTGCGCTGGTATGTTCTTTTCAAATACCCCGAAGGCGTTCCGAAAGATGAAGGAGAAAAGTGGTTTCTCAACGTCCACGTGCCGGAAATGATCAAGCAGCGAGGGCTTTACAGGTTTTTCAGCTATCGTGTCATCAAAGAAGTAATACCGCTTCCGGGGGAATGGCCACCGACCAGAATGCCGCCTCCCGAAACAGTACTTCATTCCTGGGACAGGCTGTCCGAACTATGGTATGAGAGCTTCGAAGATTGGCGCGCATCCGTTATCAAGTCTCCCCCGTCGTACACGAAGCCGCCTTGGGCCAAGTATGACAGCTACCCATTTCTGGAGCCATTTGTTGACTTTGTCTGCTCCTTCCTGCTGGAGCGGCCAAATGACGAATTTTTGAGAGACGCAAGGGGATATCTCTAAGCATACAGGCTGGCAAGCCAAGCGGCCAAACAAACAAAGAAAGGAGGAGAATCAATATGAGAATGAAGGCAGCAGTACTGAGGGATTTTAACAAACCAGTAAGCATTGAAAAAATTGAATTGGCGCCTCCAAAGGAAAAGGAGGTTTTGATCAAAACCTGTTATACCGGCTTTTGTCATTCGGACCTTCACTTTATTCAAGGTCATTTGCAATTTCCTTTACCCTTAGTGCTTGGTCATGAAGCTTCCGGTGTGGTGGAGGATGTGGGGCCAGGTGTGACATCTTTGAAGAAAGGAGACCACGTCGTCCCGGCCTGGATGGTTCCATGCGGGGAGTGTCCGGAATGCAGAAGCGGTCGAGGCTACATCTGCACGGAGAGTCTTAAAATACAAGGAACAGGCGGGCTTCTTGACGGGACGTCCAGATTGAAAGACTTGAAGGGTAATCCGTGTTTCCACCAGACTTTTGTCTCCGGGTTTGCTGAATACATGGTTGTACCTGAAAAAGGAGCCATTAAGATCCGTGAAGACATGCCTTTAGACCAGGCCTGCTTCCTTGGTTGCTGCATGCCGACGGGATTCGGGTCCACGTACAATGCAGCCGATATTAAGCCGGGAGACTCAGTGGCCATATGGGGAATGGGCGGTATTGGACTTAATGTGGTTCGTGGGGCAAAGTCAAGAGGTGCAAATCCCATCATCGGAGTGGACCTGGAGGGGAGTAAAGAGGCCATCGCAAGAGAATTCGGTGTGACCCACTTCATTAATAACAGTAAAGCAGACCCTGTTCCCATCGTCAAAGAACTCACCGGTACGGGGGCCAAGTTTGTCTTTGAAGCCGCTGGCGATTTTGGCGCCTATGTCCAGGCGTGGTGGTCCCTGGGGCCGTGGGGAAAGCTGATTCATATTGGCGTTATTAAACCGGGAACTGTTTGTAGAACAGAGGATTTGCCCATCATGTTTGTCCCCCTCCAAGGCACATCTACGAAAGGCGCCCTATACGGTTTTATTGATCCCCAGCGGGATATTCCTACGTTTGCCGATATGGCCGTGAGAGGGGACCTCCTACTGGACAAGCTAATCACCAAAAAGTTCAAGATCGAAGAAATTAATGATGTCGCAGAATCGATGGATAAACGCCAGATCATAGGCCGTTGGGTCTGCGAATGGGATTAGGGGAGAGGATGACGGGCTACGAAATGATCCTTTTACTAAGGAGTCCATAATTGAGAAGACACATTTTTTACCGTTCACCCTGAGCTTGTAGTTCGACAAGCT
>Ga0214473_10000665_pt1 | contig 47936 bp, 75 predicted proteins | sample RVTome_7_FD_203509 | JGI IMG/M metagenome (GOLD analysis project Ga0214473, IMG submission 203509) | Soil microbial communities from uranium-contaminated site in the Upper Colorado River Basin, Wyoming, United States - RVT98D197 | ecosystem: Environmental > Terrestrial > Soil > Contaminated >...
CCCGATTGATATCTTGCCTTAGATTTTTCAAATCCCTGTTTCGTTTCACATAGTTACGGAGGCCATCCTTGCCGGATCTTGTTTGGCACACCGAACAGCGCAGGGTTTCGGACCTGACTCCGTGGGATAAGAATCCCCGCCGGTTGACGAAGAAGCAAGCGGAAGATTTGAAGAAGTCTCTGTCCAAGTTCAATCTCATGTCGATCCCCGTTGTGGACCTGGATGGCCGCATCGTTTCCGGTCATCAGCGCGTGAACATCCTCAAACTGTTGGGCCGCGGGAACGAAACCATCGATATCCGGGTGCCGAATCGCAAACTATCCGAGGCGGAATACCGCGAGGCGAATCTCCGGGAGAATAAGAACCTCGGCGAATGGGATGAGGACCTGCTGGCGGCGATCGACGAGGAACTGCTCCGGGAGGTTGGGTTCAATGGGTTGGACATCAACAACGTGTTCGGGCTTGCCCCTCCTCCTGAAAGCGGGGGCGGCAAGAAAGCTACCGTATGTCCGTCCTGCGGTGCTGAAATATGAGCGACCCATCCCCTCCGGTTGCCGAAGTCGATATCAACAGGCTGGCGAAGATTCTCAACGTCACGCCGCGGCGCATCCAGCAGCTCGTTCAGGAGGGAATGCCCAAGGCGGGCAAGGGCCGGTATCCGCTCGTAGCCTGCATCCACTGGTTCATAAAATTCTGGCAGGACCGGGCGGAAGGCCGGATCGCGGGATGGGGGATCAACCAGAAGAAGGGCGGGGTGATCGCCGCGAAGGAACGGCTCACAAGAACACAGGCCGATATCGCGCAGATAGATTACGAGGAGCGTATCGGCTCCATCCATAAAACCGAGGAATGCCGCAGGTCGGCGTTCACCTTGGGCCGGGAATTGCGGGACATGATCCTTATCGTCCCGGACCGCGTGGACGCGATCCTGGCCGCGGAGAACGACAGGGCGCGGGTCAATTCGACGCTGCGGCAGGAGCTCTCTCAGGTGCTCCATGAGTTCGCGGCAAAGTGACGGTGCGGCCGTTTATGGAGAGGCGTTCCGTGAGGGCCTAAAACCCGACCCCCTCCTGACCGTCTCCGAGTGGGCGGACAAGGAAAGGATCCTCCCCCCGGTATCGTCTGCCGAGCCCGGACAGTGGCGCACCTCCCGTACTCCATATCTACGGGAGATTATGGATTGCCTCTCTCCGTCTTCTCCGGTCCAGCGCGTGACCTTCATGAAGGGCTCGCAGATCGGAGCGACCGAGAGCGGGAACAATTGGATCGGGTACGTCATTGCGATGGCGCCAGGGCCGATGTTGGCCGTCCAGCCGAACCTGGACATGGCGAAGCGGTTCTCGAAGCAGCGCGTTCAACCCACGATCCGGAACACTCCCGCGCTTCACGGCAAAGTGAAGGACGCCCGGGTGCGGGATTCCGGCAATACGATCCTCGTCAAACAGTTCCCCGGCGGGATCCTGGTTATCACCGGGGCGGAATCGGCAACCAGCTTGCGGTCCATGCCGGCGCGTTACCTGTTCATGGACGAGATAGACCCGTATCCCGACGATTGCGGGGGAGAGGGCGATCCGTGCGGCTTGGCCGAAGCGCGGACGGCTACGTTCTCTTCACGGAAAAAGATATTCGAGACGTCTACTCCAACGGAGGCGGGGCGGTCTCGGATCGAGAGGCGATACGAACTCTCCGACAAGCGAAGGTATTTCGTCCCCTGCCCGTTCTGCAAGGGAGAGCAGTGGCTCAAGTGGGGGCAGATCGTATTCGATAAGGACGAGAAGTACCGGCTCACGGGTCCGGTCCGTTATAAGTGCGAGCATTGCGACGAATTGATCGATGAGCGGTACAAGACTTGGATGCTGGAATCAGGGAGGTGGATCGCCGAGGCCCCGGGCCCCGGGAAGCCCGCCGGGTTTTTCCTGTCGTCCCTCTATTCGCCCCTCGGCTGGCTCTCTTGGGATGCCATTGCGCAGGAGTTTCTCGACGCACGGAAGACCCGAGACGTCGCGGCCCTGAAAGTGTGGACGAATACGAAGCTCGCCGAGGTCTGGGAGGAGGAAGGACTCGTCATCGACGACGGCACGCTCCTTTCGCGGCGCGAGAAATACCCGGCCGCTATTCCGGCTGGCGGGCTTGTCCTCACGATCGGAGTCGACCTGCAGGCCGATCGGATCGAGGCGTCCGTCGATGCTTGGGGCAAGCACGAGGAAAGCTGGCTGATTGAATACGCCATCTTCCGCGGGAACCCAGAGACGGACCTGAAAGTCTGGGAGGACCTGCGAATCCTCCTGGATCGTTCGTGGGATCATGAATTGGGAGCTTCCCTGAGAATTGCTGCGGGCTGCGTCGATTCGGGACACGCGACGAGCCAGGTGTACAAGTTCGTCCGCACGATGGAACACCGCAGGGTATACGCCATCAAGGGGCAGGGAGGAAAGGGACTCCCGATCATCCGGATCTCCGAGAAGCGCAATAAGGCCAGGATCAAGCTCGGATTGGTCGGCGTGGACACTTGCAAGTCGCTTATCTATTCCCGGGTGATGCTTCCCGACTTTGGGCCGGGGTATATGCACTTCCCTACGTCGGTAGGTGAGGATTACTTCTCTGGGCTGACTGCGGAGAAGCGGGTCATCCGGAAGGTGCGCGGCAAGGAAATTGAGGAGTGGGTCAAAGTCCGGGCGCGAAATGAGCCGCTGGATTGCCGTGTCTATTCGCACGCGGCGCTGGATCTCCTGAAAATAAGGGATTGGGATCGGCTGGCGTTAAACATCAAGCGGCAGGCGGAGCTCCGCAAGGAAGAAAAGCCACCGGAGGACGCCGCACCACAAAACAATCCCACGCCCCCGCGTGGCGGGATGCCCCGCAAGGGCTGGTCCGCAACTCGCTGGTAAGGAGCGCCCATGAATATTCCGAGTGCGATCACCGCGGGCGATACTGTCGACTGGACGGACTCCCTATCCGATTATCCGGCGACGACGTGGACGTTGAAGTATTCCCTCTGGAAATACGGGAACGCCGTCATCCTGATCATCGCATCGGCCTCCGGGACCGATCACGCCGTCGCAGTGCCCGCCGCCACCTCGAAGGCGTACGCCGCAGGGGAATGGCAGTGGACCGCCTACGCGGAGAAGGGGTCCGGGGCGACGCTCGAGCGATACACGGTCGCCACGGGCCGTGTCACGATCAAGCCGGACGTCGCCGCCGCCAACGCCTCGGCGGACTTTCGGTCGCATGCGGAGAAGATGCTCGCCGGAATCGAGGCGACGCTGCTCGGGCGTGCCACCCGGGCAGAACTCTCCCTTACGATCAACGGGAAGGCGATCCAGTACATGAAAACGAAGGAACTTCGGGATGAACGCGCGTATTTTCTGAGCGAGGTCGCAAAAGAACAACGCGCCGAAAGCGGTATTAATCCCGGCCGTCGAATAATGACGAGGTTCGGACCATGAGCATCATTCGGACCTTCCTGCGGGACTTCGGGTATCTCCATCGAGACGATCTGCGTAAGTCGGCGAGGGGATATTCTGCCGCATCGAGCAGCAGGCTCCTTGGCGACTGGATCATGTCACCGGTTACGGCCGATGCGGATATTCGGGCGGGACTTCTTGCAGTCCGGACGCGCGCGCGCGACCTGGCGCAGAACAATGATCTTGCGAAAGCGTATCTCCGGGCGATGAAGAAGAACGTCGTCGGCTCATCCGGTTTCGCGCTCCAGGTCAAGGCGATGGATTACTTCAACGGGAAGTTGGCTCCGGACAAAGCCGACAACGATTACCTTGAGCGTTCATTTTATGAATGGATGAAACCCGAGACGGCGACTGTCACCGGCAAATTATCATTCCGTAAGGTCCAGGAGCTTGTCATAGAGACGGTCGCCCGGGATGGAGAGATCTTCATTCACCTGATGCGCGGGGAGAGAATCAATCAATTCGGGTTCACTCTGCAGATCATCGAACCCGATTATGTGGACGAGAAATACAGCGACATCATGAAAAACGGGAACATCATCGTCATGGGCGTAGAGATGACCCTGTATCGCAAACCGGTCGCCTATCATGTCGCCGAACAAAATACTTCACTCGCGCTGTACGGTTCATTTTATGTCGGCGCTCCGTACCGAAGGATTCCCGCCGGGGACATCATCCACATATACGACCCGGATCGGGCCGATCAGACGCGCGGGATCTCCTGGATGCATTCGGGAATGGTGAGTACCCGGCACCTTGGGGGATACATCGAGGCGGCGGTCGTAAACTCCCGCGCCGGTGCCTGCAAGATGGGATTTTTCACGGATCCGACCGGAGACGCAGGAGAATATCAGGGCGACGAGACGAAGGCGGATACCGGTCTGCAAACTGATATTGCCGAACCGGGCACATTCAAGGACATCGGCCGGCATGGGTTCACTCCTTACGATCCGAAGTACCCGCATGAGCAGTTCGACCCGTTCACGAAGGCGATGATCCGGTTCATCGCATCAGGTCTCGGTGTTTCCTATCAGACGCTGTCCGGGGATCTATCGGAGACGAGTTACGCTTCCGGCCGCCAGGGACTCCTCGAGGAGCGGGAGACGTACAAGAGCGCTCAGGAATTCATACGGGAAACGTTCCTCGACCGCGTCTATGCCGAGTGGCTCTATATGGGACTTATGACCGGCCGGTTGAATCTTCCCTTCGCGAAGTTCAAGAAATTCAATTCGCCGAAATGGACCGGGCGGCGTTGGTCGTGGGTCGACCCCCTCAAGGACGTTCAGGCGGCGAAGGAAGCCCGGGCCGCCGGGTTCAAGTCGTCCACGCAGATCATCAACGAGGCAGGCGGGGACATTGAAGATACCTACCTTGAAATGGAACAGGAGAACGCCCTGGCGTCGGAGCATGGTTTGAAGCTGGATTATGGAGTGAAGCCCGAAACTGTGCAGACGAATAAGGCCGATATGGACAACGAGGACCAGATGGCGGGCAAGCCGAAAAACAAGGGGAACGGAAAGGCTACCGCAGCGAACGACTGAACGGAAAAGAGGCGCAAATCTGGAAAGGGCCGGATATCCTCCGGCCTTTTTCTTTTGGAGGTACGGCGATGGAAATAAAGGAGTTACTGAGCACGCTGAAAAAGGAACCGATGCGACGGGCGTTGCAGATCGGCAGGGAGATGGTCCGCTCGAAGGACAGGACCGTCGATCTCGCGTTCTCATCCGAATTGCCGTACGTCCGCTGGTGGGGGATCGAGATCCTGGACCACTCTCCCGGCGCGATGCGGATGGACCGGGCGAAGGACGGGATCGCCGTCCTGTACAACCACAGCCGCGACTCGCACCTCGGGATCCTCGGAGAATGCCGCTGCGACCCCGACAAGGTGGGCCGCGGCGCCGCGCGTTTCGGCAAGGGGCCGCTCGCGTCCGAGAAATGGCAGGACGTGGACGACGGAATCCTCAAGGACGTGTCGGTCGGCTACGAAATCCACTTCATGCAGGAGATGGATCCGAAAAGCATGACTCCTGAGCTGATGGAGATGGCGGCCCGGGAAAAGCTGCCGGTCTATCGGATCACGGATTGGGAGCCGTACGAGTGTTCTTTCGTGACGGTGCCCGCGGACCCGACGGTCGGCGTCGGGAGGGCTGCGGAAACTGGAACGGGAACGGAGCAGGAGAGGGATGTGAAGGCGGTTCTGTCCGGAATCAAACCAACCATCGAAATAACGAAGGAGGAAAGAATCATGCCGGACGACAAAAAGACGCTCGAAGAGATCGAGCGGGACACGCAGGAACAGCGCAAGGCGGCCGCGAAGGATGCGACCGAGAAGGAGCGGCAGCGGGTGCAGGGTATCAACGACATCTACGAGAAGTTCAAGAACTTCATCCCCGAGATGGCCCGCCGAAAGGCCGTCGACGAAGGGATGCCCCTGGATATGTTCAGGGAGTACGCGCTGGGCCGGATGGAGGATCCGAAGCCGGTGAACATGCCGGTCGCGGAGCTCGGTCTCACGAAGCGGGAGGTCGAGCAATACAGCATCTCCCGCGCGATCCTCTCCCAGGTTCCCGGGGAGAAGGTCGATGCTTCCTTCGAAATGGACTGCCACAAGGAGCTTCTGAAACGGAACATCGAAACGAAGCAGAACGGGATCCTCGTACCCTACGACATCTCGCGGAAGTACACCGATCCTCGCGGAACACGGTGGGACGGCCGGCGCGATCTGTCACTCGCCAGCGACGCGGCCGGGGCATACCTGAAGGGGACCGACCACCTCGGCTCGGAGTTCATCGACGTGCTTCGGAACGCAATGGTGATCCGTCGTGCCGGCGCCCGCGTCCTTTCGGGATTGCGCGGCAACGTCGCCATCCCGAAGCGCACCGCCGGGGCAACCTCGTACTGGGTTGCCGAGGGCGTGGCGCCGACGGAAGGTGCGAATACCTTCGCACAGCTCACCCTCACTCCAAACAACGTGGCGGCCTTCATCGACTACACGCGGAACCTCCTGCTCCAGAGCAATCCGTCCATCGATGGACTGGTCAACGGGGATCTCGCGCTGTCACTCGCCACGGCCATCGACCTCGCCGCGTTCCACGGGGCGGGAACCGACGAGCCGCAGGGGATCGTCGGAACCGACGGTGTCGGGGCAACGACGGCGACAACGGTGTCGTTCGCCAAGATGCTGGACTTCCAGTCCGACGTCGCGGCGGCGAACGCGCTCGCTGGCTCCTGCGCCTACGTCACCACTCCGGCGGTCGCCGCGATCCTGATGGCGGTGCCGAAGTTCTCGACCGGAGCGGCCATCGCATCCCCGGCGCTCTGGAATGGGAACATGCTCGAAGGAACCGATGTCTGCGGATTCCGAGGGTTCGCCACGAACCAGATCACGGCGGGATACTGCATCTTCGGTGACTTCTCCCAGGTCGTCATTGGCGAGTGGGGAGTGCTCGAGCTGCTCGTCAACCCGTTCATCCTTTCGTCCATCGGCGTGATCCGGGTCACAGCGTTCCAGTCGGTCGACGTCGGCCTCCGGTATCCGGGGGCGTTCTCCGTGTCGACCAGCGTAACCGCCCCGGCGTAATAACCTGACGGCGGAGTGACGTGGCACTTGATGTTATCTCGGGGGGCCGGGCATTAGTCCCCGGCCTCCCCTCTTCAAAAGGAGTGGAGAACATGGCGAAAGAGATAAGCGCAAAGATCAGGATCATAAAGGCTTGCTACGTCGGCAAGACGGCTCGGAAGGAGGGCGAGATTCTGACGGTTTCCGATAAACTTGCGCGGGAACTCGCCTGGATGAAGAAGGCCGAGCTGGTCAAACCCGAACCAGTCAAACCCGAGCCCGCCCAGACCCCCCCGTGGAATATTCCCGACGCTGTCGATGCGACAGTGGACAAGGGCGACGAAAAGACAAGCAAGGGAGGAAAGGTAAAATGAGAAACCGACTGCTGGCGGCATTGGCCGCAACGATGATCTTTCTGGCTGCTGGAACCGTCATCGCAGAAGATCTCTACAACAACACCCTTGCGGTGCGCTCCATATCCCCGGCCACCGTCTCCAACGACGACAACATCGTCGGGCAAATCATCGACGGGCGGGGATACTCATCCGTGCTCTACATCATCAACGTGGCGACCGTGGCCGATACCGACGCGACGTTTACCCCGACGCTGGAGCATTGTGCCGTTGACAACTGCTCGGACGCGGCAGCGGTGGCGGACGCCAACTTACGTGGCACCGAGGCGCTGGCCACGTTCGGTATTGCCGATAACAATGCCGTGTACATGCTCGAATACGCCGGATCGAAACGGTATACGCGGCTGACGGTTACCCCGGCCAGCAACACGGGCGCGGCCACTTTCAGCGCCATCGCAATCAAGGGCTTCCCGCAGTACAGGCCGGTCGTGCGGTAGGAATCGCACATGATTGACCTTGGCCCCTTCATCGACGACGTACTGAACACGGACGCCTTCGGCCAGGAGGCCCTGTGGTCGCCCACCGGGGGAGCGTCGAAGAAGATCAAGGGGGTGTTCGAGAACCCCTTCACGGCCGTCGAGGGCATCGGGGATGCGGGAGTCCCGTCTTCGATGCCGTCCTTTCTCTGCAAAACCTCCGCGGCGGGTGACGCCCGTCGAGGGGACACGTTGTACCTCCTCGGGACGGTCTACTACGTCGAGGAAAACCGTCCGAACGGGGACGGGTTCACCACCCTGATACTTTCCAAGGAGGCGTGATGGCGCTGAAGCGCGATCTGGTCATGCAGGCCGTCTCCGCGAGGATGGCGACCATCCTCGTCTCGAACGGGTTCCGCTCAGACATTGGGTCGCACGTCATAGAGTGGCGCCCGCAGGTGTTGACGGACGGCGGCGGCGGGTACGTTCCGACCGAGCAGGAGGAACTTCCGGCGATCCACGTCCGCGACACGAACGACCAGGTCTCAGTGGCCGACCTGTCCGGCAACGAAGACCATGAACTGACTCTCGAACTCGAGATCGCGCACGAGGCCGGTGCGACGGGGCAGACGATGCGGAAGCAGGCGCAGGACGTGAGAAAAGTCATCGGGGTCGACAGGACGTGGGGCGGCCTCGCGCGAGCGGACTACAAGGACCAGGCCATGACCATGAGCACAGTCCGGCTGAAGGCGGAGCAGTCGTTCTTCCGCACGCTGATCCGGACGCAAATCATCTTCACCACTTCCGCCTTCGGCGAAGAATAGGGGGACGGTTCCATGACAGAAGCGATTGCAAGTTTGGGCGTCTTGCTCAAGCGCGACGGGAACACGGTCGCGGAACTCACGAAGATCGGTCCGGTGGGAAAAACCAGGAAGACGATCGACTGCACGAACATGAACACCACGGGGGGATACGAGGAGTTCATCGGAGGGATGCGGAGCGGCGGCGTAGTGGCCGTCGAGGGGAACTTCATCGCCGGGGACGCGGACGGGCAGATGGGGATGCAGACCGACTTCGACGGTGAAGCCGCGCAGGACTTCATCGTGGTGTTCCCGACCGCCATCACCGCGACCTGGACCTTCTCGGGCGTCGTGACGAAGTTCCAGACGGACTTCTCGGTGAACAACAAGGTCCCGTTCTCCGCCGAGATCCAGATCAGCGGGGAGCCGGTCCTCGCGGTCACCGCGTCGGCGGGACTCACCACGCCGTTCTTCGTCGTTTCGGAGAGCGCGGTCGTCACCCCGGACGAGTCGGGCACGAAATACGAGTACATCGCGTCGGTCCTCACCGCCATCTCTTCGGTGACGGTCACGCCGACCGCCACCGCCGGGGTGATCCGGGTCAACGGGTCCATCGTCACCACCGGGAACCCTTCGAGCGCGATCGCTCTCGGGGCCGCGGGGTCGATCACGGACATCACCATCACCGTCACGGAGACCGGAAAGGTCGCGACCACCTACGTCATCCACGTCGGTCGCGCGAGTTCGTAAGGGAGAGCGCAGTAAACGAACCCATGCGCGGGGGGGAGGGAGTTCCTCCTCCCCGCGGTAATGTGGAGGAGAGAGGATGCCATTCGCCCCGCACGATTCGCTGTGCGCTGATTTTTGCATAGTGCTCGGACTCGACCCCAAGATGGTCAGGAAGATCGTGTTGACGATGGAGCCGGAGGATGTCGTTACATTTGAGGCGCAGATATACCCGAGCAAGGACGGAATCAGGGGCGTCGGGGAGATAATCACGAAGCGTTGCAAGATCGTTCCAATAGCGGAACCAGTTGAGGTAATAGGTGCTGAATATATCGAATACCAGAAGGAGGAAGGATGAGGCCGACGATCAAGACGGTGAAGATCGAACTGGACAAGGAACGGACCCTGCGCTTCGATTTCAACGCGCTGTCGCATTTCGAGGAGGCCACCGGGCTGAACTCGCTCGACGCCTCGGTTTGGAAGAACCTGAACGCGCGGAACCTGAAGGCCATGTTGTGGGCGGCCCTGAAGCACGAGGATGACGCCCTCACGCTGCCGCAGGTGGGTGCGATGCTCCACTCGGGGAACGTGAACTACATCACCGAGAAGATCACCGAGGCGTACAGGGCGGCGGCCCCGCAGGGAGACGGGGAAGAGGCGGAGGACGGCGACGGAAAAAAGGACCCTCCCCCGACTGGCTGACGCTCTGGTCGGTCGGGAGATTCGACCTCCGGCTGTCTGAAGAGGACTTTTGGAAGTTGACACCGAGAGAATTCGAATCGCTGTCGTTCCGCAGGCGCAACGAGCGGGAGGGAGAGGACTACAGGACCGCCGCCATCGTCTGCGCGACGTACAACGTCTGGCGCGATCCGAAGTCGGATCCGATCACGCCGGAAGACATACTCGGGAAGAAGAAGGCGAAGAGTAGGCAGTCGCCGGAAGACATGCTGCTGATGGTGCAGGCGCTCCACAAATCTTTCGGAGGGAAGGACCCGGTGGGATGAGATGAACGAGGGAATCCTTTTCACCATCGGTGCCGACGTCACTCGGATTCAATCCGATATGGCGAAGGTGTCCTCCGTCATGGGGTCCTCCGTCTCCAAGATGGAGGGGATGTTCAACCGTCTGAAGGGTTCCCTGGCCGGGATCATCTCCGTCGGCGCTCTCGCGTTCCTCGCGAAGGACGCGATCAACACGGCGGACCGCGTGGAGGAGATGGGCCGGACGTTCGGGATCGCGGCGAGTGAACTCTCGACGTACATGGTCACGGCGAAGCAGTCCGGCATCGAGACGGAAGGTGTCGGGAAGGGGCTGAAGTTCCTCGCGAAGAACGCGGTGGATGCCGCCGCGGGAGGCGAGAAGACTGCCGGGACGTTCCGCGCGATGGGGATAGACGTCAGGGACGCGAGCGGGCAGGTCAAGCCGCTGTCGGTCCTGATGGACGAGGTCAGGGGGAAGTTCAGCACGTACGAGGACGGGGCGGAGAAGGCCGCGCTCGCGACGAAACTCTTCGGCAAGGAAGGCCAGGCGATGGTGCCGTGGCTCTCCCAGAGCGTCGAACAGATAGAGCGCGTGAACAAGGTCGCCAGGGACTTCGGGAAGATCATGTCGGATGAGGCGATCGGAGTCACCGCGGAACTCGCGGACAACCTCGACCTGCTTCAGTTCGCCGCCGAGGGGATGGCGAACCAGTTCGTCGCTGGAATCGCCCCCGCGCTGAACCAGGTGTCTACCGAACTCGTCGCGTGGGCGACCGAGACGAACGCCTGCAAGGTGGCCGCCGACGCGCTCGTCGAGGCGGTGAAGGTTCTCGTGGGCGCGGGGTACACGGCCGTCCTCATGTTCAGGATGCTCGGGACCTCCCTCGCGGGATTCGCCGCCGCAGCGGTGGCCTTCTTCTCGGGGGAGATGGGGCAGATCGGCGGCATCTGGTCCGCCACGATGGAACAACTCGACTCGGACATGGGGAAGTACGGCGACTCCATGTCGAAGTTGACTGGGGAGAACACGAACCCCGCGGGATTCGTCGGACCCGTGAGGCCCAAGGTGATGACGAAGGCTCCCGTCGTCGGAGAGGGGGCCGAGGGCGATTACGAAAAGATCAGGAAGAAGATCGAGGAACTGAACGGCGCGTCCCTCTCGGGACTGTCGAAGGAGTTCGCATCGCTCGACGCCAAGGTCTCGTCGTTCGCCTCGCAGATTCAGAACTCGAAGACCATGACCGGCGCGCAGCAGGCCGAACTCCGCGCGCTCGCGGAGGCCACGGCGGAGGCGGCCAAGCAGACGGCGTTCTCCGCGTCGATCGACAAACTGAAGGCGTCCGAACTCTCGGGGATGGCGAAGCACTACCACGACATCGACAAGCAGGTGAAGGACTTCACCGCCGCCGTCCAGGGGAACACGAGGTACACCGCCGAGCAGAGGGGGGAGATGATCCGGCTCGCCGAGGTCGCGGGGGAGGTGGCGAAGGACACGTACTCGGCAGCCGCCGCGCTGAAGTTGCAGAACGACCAACTGGAAGCGGAAACGAAACACCTGAAGGAAACCACGGACGCCATGATCGCCGGTAGGGAGGCAGCGGAAGCCTTCTTCAAGTCCGACGCCTCCGGGCTGACGAACGCGCTCGACGCGTTGTCGAAGCAGGCGGAGTCCGCGATCCAGTCCCTCATCCGCGCGTACGACATAGACGCCGAGACGCCGCCGCCGCAGGAGTTCATCGAGGCGCACGCCGCCATCATCTCGAAGTTGGAGAAGCGAAAAACCCTGCTCCTGGAGTTGGGGGGGATCGAGGCGAAGCAAGCGCGAGAGCGGGCGGAATACTACGCGGCCTCGGGGATCGCGATCGACGCGGAGGCCGAGGCCATGAACGCGCAGCGGGAGGCCATCTTCGACGTGGCCGTGAGGTACGGGGACGTGACCGTCGCGATCTCGATGCTGAACGAGGGGATGCTCGCGCACCAGCAGAGGATCGAGGACACGCAGGCGTACGTCTCCGCCTTCGTGGACGTCTGGAAGGAGGCGTACAAGTCGATCGGAAGGATGGCGCTCGACGTCGGCATGGACATCAGGGAGGGGCTCGTCGGCGCTCTCTCCGACACCATCCTCGGCGCGAAGACCGCGAGCGAGGCGTTCTCGGCCCTCGGGAAGGCCGTGCTGAAGATGATCGTGGACACTCTCCTGAAGTGGATCGTCAACCGCACGATCATGGCAGGATTGGAGGCAATGTTCATCGCCGGAACGGTGGAGACGACGACCTTCGCAGCCGCCGCCATCGGTGCGGCGTGGATCACCCCCGCGTACCTGGCGAGCGTGGCGACGCTCGGTTCGGCGGACGTGGATGCGCTCGCGGCTCTCGCGTTGGGCATCGCCGGGGCTCAGGGCTTGCTTCTCGCGTCGAAGGGAGTTCAAGCCGGACTCGGAGGCGGACTGTCGGACGCGATCGGCGGAGGAACCGGCGCGATGTTCGCCTCGGGGAGCGACTTCGTTCCGAAGACCATGACCGCCCTCGTTCACATGGGGGAGCGCATCCTGACCCCGGAGCAAAACAAGGACTTCACGCAGTTCATCAAGGGCGAGGTGCCAGGCTCGAACGCGGGCGGGGACGTGTATCTCGACGGGCATCTCGTGGGAAGAATCCTTGAACGCCGCGCGGAACGGTACGGCGGGATGAAGTTGAGGTTCACATGAGAATCTACCGGGAGAACCACGTCGACCACGTAGACACCACCATCACCGCGGCGTCGGAGGCGGCGGACCTTCCCGCGTCGAACCTCCGCGATCCTGATCGGGGGAACGTGTACCGAACCGGGGCGTCTTCGACGGATGAGGCCATCGTGTTCGACCTCGCTTCCGCCAAGGCAGTGCGGTCGGTGATCATTCTCGACCACACGTTGACGGCAGGCGACAGCGCGATCGGGCTTCAGGGGAACGACACCGACTCGTGGGGGACTCCGGCAGTGGACGAGGTGATCACCTTCGCCGAGGGGACGATGGCACATCACCTGTCGGCGGAGGAAACGTACCAGTTCTGGCGCGTCATCTTCACAAAGTCCGCCTCCGGTGAGACGCGGGACATCGGGAGGATCTTCCTCGGGCCGTATGACGAGATGGCGCGGGGGCCGAAGATACCGGACGGCCTGGACATCACCCCGGTCGACCTGTCGCAGACGGACCGCGCGCTCGGGGGCAAGACTCACTCGGAGATCAAGGGGCAGTATGACAACATCATCGTCGACTTCCCTCCGATCGGAGACGCGCAGATGGACCTGCTGAAGTCGCTCTCCGAATCGTGCGGGTCGCACACCCCGTTCTTCGTGTCGATCGACCCGACGAACGAGCCGGTGGAGTTGCTTTACTACGTCAAGGCGAAGTCCCTGAAGGGCAGGAAGGTGAAGATGTGGGGATCCGCTCCGGTGTGGGACACCTCGCTTGAGATGAACGAGGAAATCTGATGACCGTGCTCACCGACAGGCTGGACTTCCCTAACTCCCGCAAGGTGTTCCTGGTGGAGCAGACCGCGGGGGAGCAGTTGAACCTATGGACGCTGGCGACGGGGCAGACCTACACCTATTGGTGCGCCACCTCGCTGCACGTGGACGACGTCCTGGAGAACGGGGCGTCACTGGTCGAGCAGGTTTCCATCGTGGACGCGGAATCGAACGCGGGATCTTTCTATTGGGACCAGGCCGCGGGGCTGGTGTACGTCCACTGCACCGGAGACGTCCTGCCCTCCGGGATGACGATCCAGGCCATCGTCTCCTTTGCCTTTTCCACGGAGGGGCGGGTTTACAACGATCGCTACTACGACCCGAGGATCGTCTCCTTTCCGTCGCTGTCGATGCGCGTCGAGCGCGTGTTCGGAGATCCTGGGCAACTCGGCTCCGGGGCGATGGTGTACTCGAACCGCGACGGGTTCTTCGACCTCCTGTCCTCCCTCCAATGGGACGCGGGAAGGATCGTCTTGAAGATGGGGATCGACGACCCGTACCCTCCGTACGCGCAGGCTGCGTACGCCGAGTTCGACACCGTGGGGACGTGGATCGTGAACGAGTGGAGCAAGAGCGACGCGGAGTTCACGGTGGAATTCGAGGAGGTCAAGGCGGCGACCAAGGTGAAGGTCCCGACGGACCACTTCACCCGCGAAGAGTTCCCGTTCATGCGCGAGGAGGACGTCGGCAAGGTGAAGCCGATCGCTTACGGGCAGATTTTCGACGTCGCCCCGATATGCGTCCACGTGTCGGAAAAGCGGTTCAGAGTGGCGGGTCACTCAATCCAGGGGTTCTTCGGCATCAGGATGAAGAGCGCCGTGTCGGGGTATTGGGTCAACACCGTGTTCGGCACCATCGACAACTCCCTGGCGGAGTTCACCGTCCCGGCGTGGGACATGAAGGCCGAGATGTCGGTGGACTTCTTCGGGAAGATGATGGAGGACGGGATCACCTTGATGGACAACCCCTCCGACGTGGTGAAAGACATGCTGCAAACGTACCTCGGCGTCACCGACGCCGAGATCGACGCGGCGTAGAGGAGAGCGCGTGGCTGATTTTATCTATGTGGCGGACACGTACAACCATCGCGTTGTGAAACGCGCCCTGCCGGACCTCGCCTATGATTCGGAGGTCGGGTCGGTCGGGTCGGGAAACGACCAATTCCAATATCCCATAGGGATGACGGTGGTCGGTGGGAACATATACGTCGCCGATTCTTTCAACAACCGGATCGTTGTTAGGGCAGAGGTAGACCTGTCGTTCGTGTCCGCGCTCGACACCTTCAACGGGTCGGACACTTTCTCACATCCCGAAGGAGTGGACAACGACGGGACGTATCTGATCGTCAGCGACACGAGCAACTGCCGGATCATAAGATTCCTCCTCGCGGATCTTTCCTACGTCGATGAAGTCGGGTCCTTCGGCAGCGGCGACGATCAGTTCAATTCGCCGAAATTAATGACTAACGATGGGACGTATCTGTACGTCGCAGATCATTTAAATAACCGGGTCGTGAAGAGGCTCCTGTCCGACCTTTCCTACGTCGGGCAGGTGGCGGCGGTGGCGTATGCCCTGGGAGTCGCGAACGACGGGACTCACCTATACGTCACAAAGTGGAACGCTGGCGTGGTTCAAAAGTTCCTTCTCTCCGATCTTTCGTTCGTCGCCGAGGCGGGTAGTTATGGAACCGGAAATGAAAACTTGAAGGGACCTGCCGGGATCGCCACCGACAGCACGAATTTATACATCGCTGATTCTGAAAACAATCGCATCGTGACCCGGCTCGCGTCGGACCTCTCCCTCGTCTCGGTGTTCGGGTCGAGCGGGTCCGGCGACGACGAGTTTAACGTCCCGCAGGGAGTATGGTCCGGAGAGGTCGCTGGTCCCTCCCCCAGACCGCCGTCCTTCGACACGACGCGGACGGAACTCATCGGGCAGGCGCGGCTGTCCGTCTACCTCAACGAGGAGGTCGAAGCCTTCGACGTGTTCTCCACGCTGAACGCGGCGGTCGCGTCGTACCTGTTCAACGATCACCTCGGAAAGTACCGATACGTCGCTTACGTGCCGCCAGCAGGCGCCACCCTTCCTCAGTTCACGGAGGATGAAATCTTCTCCTTCGTCGAAGACGTGGACGCGTCGAAGATCATCTCTCGGGTGAAAGCGAAGTTCCAGCACCGCGTCACGCAGGATTACTGGCAGGTCCGGTTCGTGGACCGCCCGCAGTCGCAGCATCTCAAGCGGTCTCCCGTTCCGATCCTGAAAGAGATCGAGTTCCCGTTCGTCCAGGCGTCCGATGGATTAAAGGGGGGACAGCGGGCCGTGCTCATGGAGGGAGTGCCGCAGAGGGTCTACAAGGCCAAGGTGTCGTCTAAGGGGTGGACGCTCCTGCCGGCGGACTTCATCCAGGTCACGTACGCGCGGCACGGGATCAACGGCATCTTCGAGGTCCTGGAAACGAAGCGGGACCTAAAGACCGGCAAGGTGGACCTGGTGGTCGGGGGCCTGCGCGGGATCACCGGCGGAGGAACCAGCGGAGGGTTCGGGTATCCGGGCCATTGGTGCGACGACGAGGTGGTGGTCGTATGACCAGGGGCGGGAGGTAGAGGCGGATGGCGATAGAGTTCCCGGCATCTCTCGGAGGCGGGTCGGCGGAGTTCTGGGACGCGGGCTGGACCGACGAGCAGAAGGCATACGCGAAGCAGAACTTCGGATACTGGTGCGACGAGGACGGGTTCGCCGATCCGGCGGACCCCGAAAGTTATCTCTGCTCGACGTGGGCATAGGAGGGAAAGATGCCTCTAAAGGATCCGGTCGCCAGACTTATATATTTCAGAGAGTACAGAGAAAAGAATAAGGAACACCTTCGGGAGATAGCGCGAGTCAATGCGGCGAAGCGGTACAAATTAAACCCGGATAAGCATAGAAAACACTCCAACGCATGGAAAGAGAAAAATAAGGAGACATCAAAAGAGAAAAGGATTGAGAAAAAAAGAAAATATATAGATTTCTTGAATGAAATAAAAACAGACTCTGGATGCGTTAAGTGCGGGTATAAGGAGAACCCGGCGAAATTGCACATGCACCACAAGGAGCCAGCGAGTAAAGCATTCGATGTGTCGCACGGGTGGCATTATACGATGGCGGCGGCAGTTGCTGAAATAGCAAAGTGCGAAGTTCTTTGCGTTAGTTGCCATGCAATAGAGACGAAGTGTTGGGAGAATAAAAAATGTGGATAGACATGACAAATCCGATCGTTGGCGAGGCCACGAAGAAGGTGGCTTTCGCCGACGCGGTCATCAACAACCTCGTTCACCTGTTCGCGAACATGGGAGGGGCCGGAGGAGGCGGAGGCGGGAACCTCGTTCCGAACGGCGATTTCGAATTGGACGCCAACTCGGACGGAGTACCGGACGCGTGGGATCTGACGGAGTATACCGCGGGGTCCTTCGCGATCGACGAGACCACCCCAGGACAGGGGGCGCGAGGTATCAAGTTCACCTCACCGGGAGCCTCTGGCGGCGGCGACCTGCAATCCACGGACTTCTTCGCGGTCGGTCCAGGGAAAACCCTGTGCGTCGACTTCATCCATTGGGCATCCGTGGCGGGGATTCATAACCGCGTAGAAATCCGGTGGTATTCAACCGCGCTGGAAGCAAATTACATCTCCACGACCGGCCCGCTCGGTGACGGCAATCCCGACATCTATGATTCGACCGCGAACCCGACGTCCATCGCGAGACACGTCGGGTACGCCACGCCTCCCTCGACCGCTCGGTTCGCCAAGTTGAAAATCATCGGGGCGCTGAACGACAACGCGACGGCGGGGGTTGCGTACTTCGACGACGTGAACGTGTGCGTGGTTACGGAGACGCTCGGCCCCGTTCTCTACGATGGGCTTCTTTACACCGCCGGAGGATGGGAGTTGGTGGCGAGATACCCCACGACGGATCCCATGTATTTCGATCCGGCCTTGTTGCCGAGCATGCGCTTCGCCGCCGCCATCACTCAAAATGGGGGAACTGGTCAGCACGCGTACGTCCGAGTGAAGATCGGATCAAATTACTCGAACGAGTTGAAGCGGGACGGCAACGGGGACACCAACGGAATCCTCGAGGTGAGTCTCGCGGGGATTCTCGGGACGCGGTCGGCTATCGAGATCCAGACGAACGTTGGAAGCGCCGCCCTCGGGTATATCACCGTCGTTCAACTCATCCCCTGACGGATAACGCTACCGCGCGGGCAACGAGACAGATGATACAGGAGCACCACAAAACAGCGGGAGGGCAAGGCCATGAAAAAGTTCTTCGCGATGCTGCTCGGATTCACGGGAAAGATCGAGATGAAGACGTTGTACGAGGTCGAGTGCTTCGGGCCGGACGGGAAGTTGAAGTGGCGGGACGGCTTCGAGAACCTAGTCGTCACGGCGGGGCTGAACAAGATCCTCGACGCATGCTTCAAAACTGGACTCGCATCCCCGGCGTGGTACGTCGGCCTGAAGGACACCGGCACGGTCGCAGCCGGCGACACCATGGCTTCCCACGCTGGATGGGCGTGGATCGACAACTATACCGGCGATCGGCAGGCGTTCACTCCGGGATCGATCGCCGCCGGGTCGGTGGATAACTCCGCCTCCAAGGCCGTGTTCCCGATCACCGGGGACGACACGATCTACGGCTGCGGCCTCTGCGACAGCGCGACCGGCGACACCGGGGAGCTGTACGGAGCCGGGGACTTCGCATCCCCGCGTGCGGTGCTGACCGGCGACACGCTGAACGTGCAGGTCACGCTGACGGCGGCGGCGGCGTAACAACAGACGAGAGCGGGGCGGTCCTCCTGACGCCCCGCTCACTTTTTACCCGGAGGTTTAGATGTCCCTTAATTGCCGCCCGTGGGGGGTAAGGTAGATGGCGTTTGCTCACGTACAAGGAAACTCCGGGTTTAACGCCGGGTCAGCCAATACGCTTGCCGTAGCCCGAACCGGTGTGACCGCAGGGAACTTAATTGTTGCATTTGTGACACATGAGGGCGCAACTACAACTATATCCGTTTCAGATGGTACGACAACTTTCACTGCCGCCCCGAACAAGGGAAATATTTCGTCTGACTGTTGGGCGCAGTTTCATTATTTATTGGTGGCGAACGGTGGGGACAAGACGTACACGGTTACATTCGGCGCGAATAGGACGTACCGAAATCTAATTATAATGGAGTTTTCCTATTCCGGAACCGCCTCATACGATACCGGCAACAGCACCGCTGGCATTAGTTCTGGAAATGTCACCACGTCTGGATCGGATGCGCTTGGCGTTGGAGGAAGGACCGATTACGCTGGCGTAACCACTACCGACGAAAAAATAAACAACGTCGCGTCTACAGAACCAGCCTATTCCCCACCAACGGGCAGCATGGCGAGTGCCTGGTACAACATATTATCCGCAACGTTCACAAACGGGGCGGCCACAAATACATCAAACCTCTCTGGTGTTACGAACATCATTGTGTTCAAGGCGGCGGCGGCGGGGGGAACCACCTACAACGAATCCCTGACCCTTGCTCTCGCCGCCGATATGGCTCGCGGCGGGCCGCTCACTGCCATCAATGCGCTGGTCCTTGCCTTGTCCGCCGATCTGACCAGAACGAGTATCCTCTCCGCGATCAACGCGCTGATCCTCGCCGTCGCTGCCGGTAAAAACCAGACCGGGAGTTTGACGTTCGAAGAAGCCGTGGAATTGGCGGTGCTGGTCGAGAAGGTCCGGTCCGTCAGCGCATCGCTTAACGAAGCAGAATCTTTTTCTGTAGGCGTTGGGCTGACTCGCACGAGCATCCTCTCGGCCGTGGCTGCGGCCATGTTCGGAATCGTGTCCGAACAAGGGCAGACGAGCACGGCGTCGATGGTCGAGGCGGTAATCCTCTCGATGTCTGCGGCGCAGGATCAGTCTGGCGGGGCATCGTTCGAGGAAGCCGTAGAACTCGCGGTGAGCGCGGCGAAGGTGCAGGGAGCAGCCGTGTCCATGAACCCCGGCGTTTCCTTCGGACTGGTATCCGACCTTTCCCCGGGTGGGCAGTCTGACATCAACGCGGGAGCGTCTTTCGGAATGAACACCGGGCTGACGCTCTCAACGGTCCTTTCGATGGTCGAAGCCCATGCCTTCGGGATCGCCGTCGCCAAGGCCGTAACAGGCGGGGCGGATTTTAACGAGGCGGTCATCCTCACGATCAACGCTGCGGAAGCGCGGTCGGCGACGACCTCCATGAACGCCTCCATGTCTCTCGGAATCATGGCCGAGCAGAGCGACGGGACCGTCCTCTCGACGGACGCGGCGATCGCCCTGTCCCTCGCCGTGGCGATGCTGCAGGCGGGGAACACGGAAGTCGGTCCGCAGACCTACGACGAGGCGGTAGAGATAGCCACCGCGATGGGAATGTCGCTGACCTCCATCGGAACCTTCCACGAAGCCGTGACGCTGGCGACCGCGGCTGGCGTCGGTCAGACCGGGCAAACCGTCCTCGTCAACGCGCTCGTCCTTCAGGCGACGGCGGCCATGACACAGAACTCCGTGGGAACTCTGCTGGCGTCCCTGCACATGGACGTCTCCATGGGAGAGGCGTTCGGGACGGCGCTCATCCTTCAGGCGTCCGCTCTCCTCGGCGTGTCTGCTGGTCTTGACTCCGCCGGAGGGTCCGAGTTCGACGAATCCGCGGCGCTCGGCGTGAGCGCGGGGATGGCCCAGGCCCTCGGGTACTTGGTGAACGCAGCCCTTACCCTGAACGTCCAGGTGTCGAAGACTCAGGCGACCGTCTTGACGGCGGAGGCGCAGGTCGCGTTCTCCATCGCGTGCTCGGAGATCGACGAACTCGAGGGCGCGATGACCCTCAACGTTTCGGTCGGGCTGTCGATCGTCGCCGGCATGCAGCGTTGGGGAATCGTCCCGCAGATCGCCGCCGCGAAGCACCTCTACGACGCGCTCGCACGAAAGAGGGAGTACGACGCGCTCGCACGAAAGAGGGAGTACGACGACCAGTAGGAGGGGGCTATGGCGCAAGAGGCACGGGAACCGAAACAACCGTCGGAGAAGGTCTGGTACACGATCAACTTCGACGCAAAGGAAGCGCTGATCGCCGGGGACAGTCTCGCCACGCTTCTCTCCCTGGTCTGCGTGCTGGATCCCGCCGGGACCGTTGTGACGGACACGGCGATCGAGCCGGCATCTCCGACGATCGTCGGAAACAAGGTCACGTTCCTCGGCATCGGCGGGACGGACGGGCAGGCCTACAAGTACACGGCGAAGGTCAGGACGACGCTGCTCGAGGAGCTCGAGGAAGACCTGATCGTCCGAATTTTGGAGGGCTGACGTACGGAGCCCCGGTAAATAGTTTTTTACTAACGGCCCTTCGGGGCCGTTTTAATTCAGGAGATGCGATGCGCTCCAATTTCCGCGACTGGCTGACGAACCTGCGAGAGGACGAAGGGTTCAAGTCGAACGACTCCCGCGACCCGGGGAAGCGCACGGTGTACGGAATCTCCGAGAAGTATCACCCGGAGATGTTCAAGGATGGGAAGGAGCCGACGCTCGCGGACCTTCCAGACTTCTACCTGCGAGAGTACTGGATTCCGGGAGGGTGCGACAACCTCCCGTTCCCGTTGGACGTGAACCACGCGGACGCCTGCGTCAACCCGGGGATCGGAGCGGCGGCAAAGTTCCTCGAACAGTCCGGGGAACATAAGGACGTGCTGTGGCGCACCACGGAGTACGTCTTTCTGAGGCAGGAATACTACCTGGAGAGAATCCTAAAGAACCCAGCGATGTTGTACGCGCTTCGCGGGTGGATGCTCAGGACCATACGATATTGGAAACTAACCGTTGGAAACATGATCGACATGGAGGCCACATGAAAAAGTTGATCGTTCTTCTCGCGCTGTTCGTTCTGGCTCCGGTGATCGTTCAGGCGTGGACGATTTCCTGGGATCCGGTCACAACGTACACAGACAACGCCGCGATCGAGCCGGCGAAGATGCCGGTGAAGTACGAAATCAAGAAGGACGGAGCGGTCCTGGTGACTGGAACAACGGCCACCTCGTTCGTGTTTTCTGACACGGGGCACGGGCTGGTTCGTTCCTTCACGGCAAAAGCGACGTTGCAAACAGGAGAGGCATCGGCGGAGTCGCCTGCCTATTCGTGGACCGTCCCTTTGGGGGCACCCCGCAGCCCGGGCAATCTCCGGGTTGCTCCGTAGCGAACCGTTGAACTGAAAGGGGGAAGAAAATGACCTGGTACATCGTTGGATTTCTGGTTCTCGTGGCGACGTTCGTGGTGGGGTTTTTCGTCGGAGGCAAGCACAAGGAGAGGGTGATGAAGGCCGCGTCGGTCATGAAGGACGCAGTCAACAAGTTGTAATGTCCTGTCCTCGATGCAGTCGGGACGTTTCTCCGATGGAGGATGAGATCGTCCTCTACCACCTGAACGCGTTGATCGAGAACGTGAAGTTGCGCCCTCACAAGGAAGCCGAGGAAACAGACAAGGCTTGCGTGGCGATCACGGCGTACATCCGAGGCCGGGAGCGGAGATACTGGGAGGTGAAGTGATGGACTTCCTCTTGCTGGTGGCGATCTTCGTGATCTTTCTCGGCGTGGCCGCATTCATCAATCGGAGGTGATGATGACTTCTTTTCGCGACCTGATCGACAAGGCTCTCAACTGGTCCGGGGGCGCGTACGTCGGCCTGTCCACCCTCGTCGTTAACGGGATGGCGATCGCCGAGTACGCTTCTGGGACTCCGATGGTCGTGTCCTTCCCCGACGGGCGGTCGCAGATGTTCATCACGCACGCCGCCCCGCAGTGGTACGTCGGCACGATCGGCATCTACACCGTGATCCTCGGGTTGTTCTGGGTGGGACGCCCGGTCAACACGTGGGTCAACGCGAAGGCCGCGGAGAAGGGGACGCCTCCGGCACCGGTCGTTCCCGAACCGATACCGGGAGGTGAAACGGTCCCCATTCCCGCCGCGCCGAAGCCGGTGGAATAGGGCACCGAACGAACAAGGAGGTATCGTTGATGATGAAAGTTATCGGAGGCATCCTGGCGATCTTGTCGCTGTTCGTCGTTCTTTGGAAGGCCGACAAGTACGTGGCCCACGCCGAAGAACTGCGCCTCGTTGAAATGAGGCTCGACCAGAAGATCGAGGGGGACCGCGCCAAGATCCTTCAGCAGCAGAATTGGGAACTCAAGAAAGAGTACCGGGGGAGATCCATGCCCGTCGCGGTGGAGAAGGAGATCATGGACAACGCGGAGGAAATCGAAAACATAAAGGCGAAGTTGAATCCCGCGAGCACAAGGCCGAAGCCCGGTGCGAAATGAAAGAAAGCGGAAAAGGGATCCCTGCCTGGGCTGTGAAATGGGGCCTGATTGCCCTGTGCGTTATTCTTGCGCTTGTCTACTTCCGCTACGCCAAGGACTCCTGGAAGCCGTGGACGAACGAGCCTCGGCAGGCGACACAACCGAAGGAACCGAAGGAGATCCACACCATCGAAAGGATCCTCGTACCCGGGCCGGAAAGGGTGCGCGTCATTGAAAAGATAAAGTACGCCGACAAGATCCCGGGGGCGCTCACGCCCGCAACGATGCAGGACAACTCGGCCCACGTTATAGCCTCGGCCAAGATCCCGCCCTCCCCCGCGGGAGGAACCGCCTCGGCCATCCTGCGGACGGGTCCCGACGGGGTGGGAACAGGCAGCATCGAATGGAAGCCGGCCGACCCGCCGTTCTTCGCCATCCAGAAGGAGTTCGGAGTCAGGGGAGGGATGGGAACGGGGGGGCTGATCCTGGGCGAACTGTACGGACGCCCTGTTCGCCTGGGGCCCGTTACGGTAGAGATTCGAGCATTTGGAAAGCGTGACGATCGCTCCGGAGCTGATTTCGGGGCGGCGATCCTCGGAGATATGAGGTTCTGAATGGAAAACCCAATCGGACCCGGCCACCTTCGGATAGAGGACTTCGCTCGTTCGATGGAGGAGGCGACCAGCAAACTCGACGCGATCCTCCAAGGACAGAAGGACGCGAAGACGCGGATGGGCGATCTGGTCGCGGCCCTGAAAAACAAAAACGATTGGGACGAGTCGGTCCTCGCTCTGATGAACGCCATGGCTGAGCAGATTCTCGCCGTCGCGGGAGAGAGCACCGAGGCGATAGCCCTTGCCGACGCGGTCAGGGAAAAGGTTCAACTCGTCGAGAAGTTGCTCGCGGAAAAGACGTATCGTGCATTGCTGTCTCGGAGCGACAAAGAGAAGGGACGTGACGCGGATGACTGAAGGCAGGTCTGTCTCTCGTCCTTATGATGGCCCCGAGCGGCGCAAACTCGTGCGCAGGGAGATGATCCTCAAGGAAGACGATATCAGCGTCATAAAAAGCATTATCGCGCAGACCTTCGAGGAGAGGTACAAAGGGCATTGCCGATACGACATCGAGCCGGAGGACATGAAGGACCTGTTGGCGTTCGTCAGGGTGTTCCAGCGCGGAGCCATGGACATCAAGGGGGCGACCCGATCCCTGCTGATCAAGAAGGTGATCCCCCGGGTGATCATAGGAACCCTCCTCACCATTCTGGCGGACTACCTGGGGCTGCTGAGGCCCGTCCTCAACGTGGCTATGAAGGTGATGAGGGGGGGAGGGTGATCGGCTGATCGTCCGTACCCCGCCCGTAGCGCAGGGCTGGCCGTGTGGGGCGAACGGCCCCTTAAACGACCTCGGATAGGAAGGGTGGCCGGGGAGCCGGATTTCGCTCGAGGATGGCCTGTGGTGGAGCGGGGCGGTTTTGATCTAAGGTCGAATCAGGCGGCCAGCGACACGCCAGAGACACGGTTTTCTGATATGCTCGCACGGTGAATCAATTACTTACGCCACGAAAAAGGCAATCCCCATGTGGATGAGCATGACATGAAAGAGGCAAATTCCCTTTAATTATCGCGGTGCACCACAACCCCAGGGACACGCGGGGGGCATGGCGCATAGTTCCTCATCGCCACGACCGGCGTGTTCCCGAGCGCCTCTGCTACCGCCTCCCCGATCGCCCGCTCCTTATCCCGCCGGATCCGCACCGCCAGAGAATGCCGGGTCCCCTCGTACAGCGGGGCGTCGACCCCGGCGATCCGGGCCGCCCGTTTCCAGGCGTCGGACAGAACGCCGACCGATACCGGGCGACCGTCCTTCCCGACGAACAGGAAGGCCCCCGGGAGCTTCCCTTTCCCTGCCGCCAGTAGATCCGCGAACAAGTGATCAGATACCCGCTTGAACTGAACCTTCCCCGCCTTCGTCTCCTTCACCTGCCCCCGGTCCCCGATGACCTTGCAGACCACGATCCCGTCTTCCTGAACGTCCCCCGCCTGCAGCGCGACGGCCTCCCCGGGCCGGATCCCGGTTTCGATCAGGACGCGCAGGGCGAGCCGGTACCGCTCCGGGGCGGCGGCGACCACCTTGTCCTGCTCCGGCCGGGTTATCCACCGGACGATCCGGGTCGGCACCTTGACCTCCGGGAACGCGGGGACCCGCTCCAACTCCTCCCGGCGCTTCATCCAGTTCAGGAGCGTCCGCAGTGCGAACAGGACGGATTGGACGGTCTTCGGGCGGTAGGTCTTCAGCAGGCCCCGGTACAGGTCCTCGACCGCCCCCGCCCGGATCTCCCGCACGTCCACGTTTCCGATGCTGGCCTGAATGTGCCGTAGGAAGATTTCCTGATGGTCCGCGTAGGTCTTCGAGCGGGTTTCCCGGAGGTATTCGATCCACCGCCTCCCGGCATCCTCGAGCAGGAAGCCCCGGCGCATTCTTCGGGACCACCGGGTAGGGTCGAACGCCTTCGGATTTCGGTCGTAGTCGGCACGGATCGCCTCGAGGAGCCGGTGCGCGGCGGGGAAGGTTAGGAGCTGCTCCTGCTCGTCCGTGTAGACCCGGCCCACGTTCCCCTTGCGATCACGGAACCCCCGGGCGTCCACGTAGACCGCCGGGGCGGATACGCCGCAAGCGGAACAGACGACGGCCACCTGGCGGCCCCTTGCGTACTCGTCGCGCCACTTACCGCCACAGCGATCGCACGTCTTCCTTGCACGGATGGACCCCCGCATCGTCAACCCTCCCCAGGGTAGTGGGGAGGATACTACTTCACCGCCGCCCGCGAAGGCAACCTGGGGAGGATAGACCCCCACGGGCGACGGCGAAGGCTGGATCATCCGAACAGCTCCTCGCTGGCGCGGACTTCCCCGCGGCCGACCGTCACCATTGTTCCTCTACGCCGGTCCCATCGAGGAGCGTTTCGTCGATATACTCCACGTCTTTCTTCATCGTGAAGAAGTCCTCGTGTTTCATTTCCTTCGCTGTCGCCAACGCCGCCCCGAGGTCAACAGCTTCGATGGTCCTCTCCACCCACACCTCGAACCGCTTTTTGACGCGAAACTCCTTCAGTCCTTTTGCCATTGGTTTCTCCTTTTCTGCGTCACGCAATCCAGGGGTAGGGACAGGCCGGAGGCGATTCGGATCACTTCTTTTTCCTCCGAAACTCCGCCGCCTTCGGACACGTGGCGAAGTGGCTCGTCCCGTCCGGGTTGACCGGCATCGGCTTCTCCTTTGGCTTGATCCAGTAGATCAACGCCTTGCAGCCACGGCACTCCGCAGGGTTCGCGGAGGGCGGGATCTCGAAGGTGAGCGGCGAGCGGTCAGGCATTGAGTCCCTCCATCATCGCGACATCCCCGTCAGCAGCCTTCTTCTCTTCGGCCACCCGTCGCTTGATGTACTCGACAATGCGCCGTTTCTCGTTCCAGATCAGGACCTCTATCGATTCCATGATGGGGCAGTTCTCGCAGTCCCACACGAACACCCACCCGCCGAACATCGCCCATCCAATCGAGTCATCAGGGGACTCGATGAACTTTTCGGGTTCTTTCTTTGCTCTCTCTTGAAACTCTTCCAGTTCCCCCTCTTCCCACTCGAGGGCGCGGATTCCGCCAGCGAAGTAGCACTTCCCGCAACTGCAGGTCTGGTAAAGAGAGCCAGCCGCACTCGTTATCACATCCCTGAACGTCTCGCTGACTGTCGGCTCACCCATGCGTTATATGCCTCCTTTTCTGCTTCCCCGGGGGATGCCCCGTGTGGTAGCAGGGGCAATGTCGGCACTTGTACGGCCTCACGCCCCCGTCCGTCTTCCTCGCAGCGATCCACGCGGAGGACATCGTGGAGTGGCGGACCTTTCCCGAACACGACTTCGCGCGCAGGCGGCGCTTGGAGGCCATCAGGTGGTCGACTCCGGCTCACCGGCGAGGCCGCAGTAGCCCTTCCAACCTTCACCATCGGGAGTGCATGTATCCTCAATCCACCGCCACGCCATGCACTTGGAGGCGATGCAATTATATTTACCCTCATCGTCTGCGCGGACGACCGCCCCATATCCGCCGTCACAACAGGCCTTCCCCTCCGCTTCCTTCTCTGTGAGGATCATCTCTTCCTCCCGAGGATCCTTGCCGCCTCCGCTCCGCGGTCTTGGACCAGGTATTCCCCGTCGGCAAGGCCGAGCGCGGCCCTTGCCTTATTGATCCTCTCGGGCGTGGTCGGCAATCCGCCGATGAAGTTGATCTTGCAGAGCGAACAGACCGGCTCTCCCGTGACGGCGGAGAAAAGGTCATCCTTGCTTGGCGTCCCGCAGATTCCGCATTGATTCATGCGACCTTCCCCCCGACGATCTCGATCTCGCCGGCCCGCGGCGCCCCCACGCGCGACACGAAATACTGGAAGCCGTCGTTGTGCGCCTGACGTTCGAACGCGGCGAGGCTGTCGTCGTCGAGCTGCTCCACCCCGTCGATGCAGATGAGCTTGAGCGGAGCGTTCTCGGCCAGCGCGCGGACGATGGACAGTGCCAGTTCCATCTTCTCGGCGCCGGAGAGCTGGTCGATCGGGATCCCGCCGACGGTGATCTCGTCCCCGTCGATCTTCAGGCCCTCGATCGGCAGCTTCGCTTCGGAGAGGACCTGGGCGGGGAGCTCGTCGCGGAACTTGATGACCATCCCGTCGAGGGCGTCGGCCTCGGTCTGGAGGGTGTCCCGGGCGGCTTCGGCGGATTCGGCTTCACGTGCGATCTGTAGCATCCCCAACGCGGTTTGCAGGTTTACCTCCTCCAGTTGAAGCCCTCCGGCCTCGTCCGCACATTCATTCAGGCGGGACTCATCGAACGCCCCGGGCAGCCCGGGCAGCGTCTCCTGATCTAGCCGGATGTCCCTCTCCATGTTCACCACGTCGCCCTGGAGGCGGTCGATGTTCGCGGCGACCTCCCTTCCCACCTGCAGGTCATTCTCTGCGGCACGGAGAGCGAGGCGCAGGTCCTCGACCTTCTTCAGTAGGGAAAGGAGATCGGGGGATACTTCCTTGGCGAGGGCTTCCTTCGCCCGGGCTAGGATCCCCTGATTCTTCAGGATCCGATCCTCGATCTTTTTCCGGGTATCCTTCGCCCTCTCCGCAGCCTTTTTGTCGGCCTCCAGCCCGGCGATCCGGGTACGGTTCGCTTCCCGACGTTCCGCCAGCCCCTTCTCTTGTTCAGACAGACTCCCCTCGTCCGGAACCGGACCCTCCGGCACCTTCGCCCGGGCGGTCCGCGCCAGCTCCCGCCGGTTGACCAGCTCCTTGTTCTTCGCGGCCCGAAGCGCGTAGTAGTGCCGCCGCACCAGGTCGAACATCACCAGCGCCGGCCCCTCCTTCGGGATCCCCGGCACGACCTCCCCGGTGATCTCCACGATGTCATCGAAGGTCACCTTCTTGGCGATCGCTTCCAGCAGCATCTTCGTGCGGTCGGCCTTCTTGGACCGGTGGAACTCCATCGGATTGAACTGCGTGGCGCCGAGCAGGGAGGACAGGTACGCCTGCGGGGACTTCGTGCGCGCGAATCCATCGGCGTTCGTCACATCGACTCGCGACCCGGAAGCGGTGATCTTCCGCGCGACCCGGATCTCTTCCAGGTCGACGACGATCTCCGCCCGGGCGGTCCCCTGGTGGATCATGGTGGGGTCCGCGCCCTCGAGGCAGGCCCGGACGGCGTTGAGGATCGACGACTTACCGGCCCGGTTTTTCCCTGAGAAAACGGTAACCTTGCCGGGCTTGATGTCCGCTTCGAGGATCCCTGCGAAATTCGAGATGCGGAGGCTGATGACCTTCACTTGGCGCCTCCCTTCTTGTCTACCTTCTTCGGCTTTTCGGACGGCTCCTCCTGCGAACAAGCCGCGCATTTACGAGGAAATTCGCCTCCCTGATCGTCGTCGATGAACTCCCCGCAGACTTCACAAAGCGTTCCGTCGAGCATCATGTCGGATATTTCGCCCATATTACTTTCCTCCTCGGAGCGCCTTCTCGCGCTCCTCGCGGTGCTTCTCGTAAGCTTTCTTCATCATCGCGCTGCACTTCCCGATCACGTCCTTGCAGGCATCCCACCGGACCGACAGGTCCTCGAGCGAAGCGGCCCGGTTCAGGTACGCCGGGACATCCGCGGAGTCGGTCGGGGCCTTCTCTGTCTTGCCGAATGGCAGTCCTTCCTCTCCCTCGTCGGCGCCCGGCTCGCGCTCGGGAGTTCCGGCTTCCGCTTTTTTCCCCTCATCCGTGGGGGCAGAACCGGAAGTGACATCCTTCTTCTCGGGCTCCGTTGTCGTGGGGGGCGGGTCCTTCTTCGGATCCTCTTTCTCGGGCTCAGGATCGCTCACGATCCCGAGCTTCGCCTTCAGGCCGTCGACGCCCTTCGTCGGCGCAGACGGAACCCCGCCCCCTGATGGGATCTCCTCCTCCATCGGCGTGATGTCCACGATTTCCTCGACCGTCTTCATCCCCATAAGGACCTCGGGGGCGTACAGGCGGCCGAAGAATGTCGCGGCTCGGTACCGGAGCATCAGTTCCGGCATGGTCTTCCACTTGCTCCCGGCCTTGTCGAGCCAGCCTTCCTTCCTCGCCATGTCGATGGTGACGCGCGGGGATTCGAGGCGTTCTTTCGTGGCGTTCTCGGTGGCCCACGCGATGCACCCCTTGTCGTCTCCCTCGCCGGTCACGGCGAAGCGGAGCGGGGAGAACTTCCCGGTGGAGTTGATCGCCGCGATGATGAACTGCGCGGACCAGCCCGGCTTCCCATGGACGATGTAGAGGTTTTGCATGACGGCCAGCGGGGACGCGCCGATCCGATGCGCCATTTCCAGCGCGATTGTCGTGTTGGCGATGTTACCCCGGAAGATCTCCGGAACCAGAGCTGAGGCCGCGAGGAGGTTCGCCGCCCGTTGCATCAGGGCAAAACCATCCCGCGTGTTGAAGCTCATCTGTACGTCCACGATTTGAGGCTGCTGAACCTGGACCAACGCTTCTGCTGCTTCCGCCATGATCGTCTCCTCTCCTTTTCGGGGGTTATCGTTTTGCCGGAGTCGGTCTGAACACCCGGGGTCCCGGCCTGATGATGGTGTGCTGCGCGATCAGATCCGAGGGGGCGTTCAGGGCCCGCGCCACGGCCTCCCATTCCGTTTTCTCCGAATCCTTGTTCTTCCGCCAGAGCGCCTTCCCGCAGATCCCCTGGATCCCCTCCGCCTCGCCGATGATCGCTTTCAGGCGGTTCTCGTACTCCGTCTGGATCGCCTCGTCGGCCTTCACCTGGTCCTTGATGGCGAACAGATCCTTGAGGAGCTGCTCCGCTTCCTCGTTCGCGCCGATCAGGGGGAGCGTGTTCCGCTGGTACTTCTGAGCGAGATAAGCGGCGCAAGCTTCAGAACCGTCCAAGGCGGGCTCTTCATTCCCCATGACGTAGCGGACGAAGAAGGCGTCGCAGCGTGACAGGATCTCGTTTTCCAGTTCGAGGTCGCGGACGAGCCGGAAGACGCGGAAATCGTCGAACCCGATCAGGGCGGCATAATCCCATTCAGGCAGGTTGTGGACGGCCATTCCGATGACGCCCTGTGGAACATAATAGATGGGCACACCGTCCGAGCCGTCCTCGCCCCAATCGTCGGCCATGCGGGCGTCAACCGTCTTGCATTCAACGCCGCGTGAACGCCCGACCACGAGCCGATCCGCCGTGGCAAAGACGTGAAGGCCGCCCGGATGATAAACTGTGGTCATCCCGTCGCCGGTCAGTTCGACGCCTTCGCGCTCCGCGTAGAGTCGGGCGACAGGCTCTTCCAGAAGGCGTCCGACCTTGAGCCGGAGCGAATCTTCGCGCGGAGGAGCAAAGCCCTTTTTCTCGGCCCACACGCTGACGGGAGACGCCCACTTCGACACGCCAAGGATCGCGGCGGCCTCCGATGCCCCGATCCCCTTCTTTCGTTCTTCAAGCCATTCGGCCCTATTCATCTCGTTACCCTCTTTCGGCGATTGCTGTTCTGTTCGCTCCTGGTCGCCCAACGGCAGTTTCCCGGCTCATAATTTCCATCGTTGTTGATTCGGTCGATGCTCATCCCGGATGGCCGGCGGCCCATGTCGCGAAGGAATGCCTCGAAACTGTCACTCCATTCCCGGCACATCGTGATCCCGCGCCCGCCATAGTCTTTCCAGCAAGGAAGATTCTGGTTGAAGCATCTATTTCTTATCCTTCTCCAGGTTGCGAATTCGACAGTTTCCCCATTGCGGCTTTCTCCGTGCGTTCTTGATCGTGCAGAAACAAGTTCTCGGTTTAAGCAACCACAGGACCGTGTCCGCCCATATCTCAAGTGGTTGCCTCTGACAAGGGAGTGATTTCCGCAGTCGCAAACCACATTCCAATACGTGAGACCATGCTTATCGTTTTCTGCCCGGGAAAGAACGATCAGTCTCCCGAATTGTCTCCCTGTCAGGTCAATGGGCCTTGCCACTCTCGTTCTTCCCTCCTGGCTTCCGCCTCGTCGATCTTCCGGTCTGTCGATTCGCAATACTCGCAGCAGTAAAGCTGCTCCGGCTCCTCCGGGACGAACGGATACCCGCAGAGGCGGCAGGATCGTTTGGCGAGCGCGGCACGTTCGCGGGCGTTCATCCGAAGAACCCCGCAATCGCCACGCTGACGACTCCCACCACGAGCGCCCATAAGAGGGCGGACAGCGCACGCGCGGCGAAGGAGGTCATAACGTCTCCTTCAGCAACGCGCGGTCGATCACCTTCCGTACCCGCGCCACGATGCCATCGGGCGGCAGGTCCATGCGGGCGGCGATGGTGCGGGGCTGGTGCTTCCAGTACCACTCCGCCTCGCCGAGTGTGTTCACGGCGCGGAGTTGAACACGGTCAAATCGGTCGGTCATGCTGCCCTCCTTTTTGCTTCCCGCGTTGCCGTGGCTTTCTTCGCTTGCCTAATTTTTTCTGCGTCGAGGGCGTTCCTAACCTCGGTAGCAAGATCAACTTTTGGACTATGGCGATAGTTGTAGACCTCGGTAAGAATCCCGAGATAGTTCGGGACATGATATTTTTTCTTCATAATGCCGATGTTGCTTCTGATCCTTTTCGTCAGTTCGCCGATGTCCACTACTTTCGTTTTCACGACCTGTGATATGGTCCGAACGAATGGGGCCTTAGTGCTGTACGATATTTCGAGTGAGGAACAATACATGATGAGGTTACCGACTGCCTCTGCATGGTCTGGGTTTGGAATCTCGAAACTGCCATCCCTGATATCAAGATTGCTTTCGTATCCTGGTTTGCTGCTGCCGCCGCCTCCGCCAAGGTGGAACAAATAGATGCACGTTGACATCGGGATCTTGGTCTTCCGCTGGAAATCAACCAAAACTTGATAATTGGGGTTTTTGTTTTCCCGTGCGCGAGATATGACCCAATCCTCCAGCGTCCATGTGGGCCTTCCGCCGCCGCTCTCTCTGTCATGTATTGGAATTTTCAAATCGTCGATCTGGAATCTGACGGGGATTCCATGCTTCCTTGCAATGCCAAATCGGGTGTGTCCCTTAATGATCGTGTGCTTCCCGTTTCCGTTCTTCGGGTACACAATCATGGGTTCGGTTTCCCACCAAGCATCCCTTAACATCATCGCTTCGAGTTTATAGTAGACAGCGGTTCCCTCCTGTACGGTCCGGTTTACCTGGTGTTCCTCGAATAGGTCGTAGTTTTTCGTAGTCATAACTTTGTTACCCACGGGAACCGCCTCCTTCCGTCAGTTGGTTTTCGATCCAATCCGTCACCCGCTTGAATGCCTTTCGTCTCATCGGGTCATCTTTGCCGATCCTTTCCAGTTGCAGGATCGCGCTCCCTGCGTGATTCATCGCCTGCGAACCCAATAGCCATCCGTTCTTCGGCTCTTTATATTTCGGAAGTCTCTTCTTTGCCTTCCTTTCCTCGATCTTTTCAACAACCTCTTGGACGTGCTTCGCTGTCACCTTTCCCTCTGGGGCCGTCTCCACGGCTTCCTTCCACGCGGTAGCCTGCTGTTCCTTAGGGAGCGCGGCGAGAGGGCGAAGTTGGCGCTCGGACGAGGGAGTAACCCGTGGGTTACTTTCTGTGATAGCCCCGGATGCCTCCGCTGAATGGATCAATCTATAAGCGTGTACCTTCGTCATCCTCCATCTCTCCTTGCAATACACCTCAAAGGTGGGGTGCGAATCTCGGTAGAGGCGGGCATCCCGTATCGTCATCAGCGCGTTGCCCACCTCGTAAAAGGATGACAATCCCTTCTCGATGATCCGTTCGAGCGTCGATAATTGGACAGCCTCACTCTCTGCAACAACGTTCATCTTCACCCTCCCGTAACGAGTTGCCGCACCGCCAGCACGATGCGGAAGCCGCCGTACACCGTTAGCCCGAGGACCACCCACGCGCCGAGGGCAAGGAGGCAGAGGCGGATCATGGGCAGCCCTCCGCTTTGGAGAGGGCGGTTGTAATCCTTTCAAGCGCCCACTCGCCGCTCCTGGCGCATCCGACATAAGCGCCAGCAGCGATTCCCTTGCCAACGTATGCCTCGGCGAGCTTCAGCACCTCCAACAGTATCGGAGCGGCCTCAATGAGCCTCATGTCCGCATCGGTCACAATGATGTCGGGATGGCCATCTGAGCGGCTATTCGTCGGTTGGAGAATGTGCGCCGTTCCGTCCTCATTCAATAGCCGCCGCCATGAACAGGAGGTCCACCATTTCCACGGCCCAGGCGTATGGCTCATTTCCCCTCCCTCACCGCTCCCACCTTCTGCCAGAACGCCTCGCGTTCCTCCGGCGTCTCGGGATCGAACTTCCTCCGGGCGGCCTCGACGAATACGGGGTCCGGCATCCGGGAGGCGCGGTGTTCCTCTTCCGCGGGTGCGAACAGACGGTTGATCTCCGACATCGAGTAGTCGATCGCGACGACGCCGGGGCCTTCGCAGCGGGACCACATCCTGACCTTGTTGGGCTGCTTGCCGAAGATACCCGGTACCTTCCTCTCGACGATCCAGACCCGGCCCGGCGTCCGGCATCCCGCGAGTTCCGCGAAACGATCACCGACCGCGACACTCTTGAACCTGATCCCCATCGCCTTCCTCCTTTCGGTTGTGGTCCCGGCGGGGCATCCTGAGTGCCCTACGGTGGCGCTTAACGTGCGCCCCACCCGCCGAGGCGGGGGAGTCCGTAACGGACGCCGGGACCTGGTGCGGGGCGGTGGCTGGTGCGTATTCCAGCATTTAACCGCGCCTCATCTTTTTGTGTTCACTGGCGTGGCATGGCCTGCACAACACGACACACTTGGCGAGTTCTGCAATCACAGAATCCCTGGCGTGGGTATGTCCATTCGAGATTTTAAAAAGCTTAGTCTTGGGATCGGCATGGTGATAACCCAGTTGCTCTGGATCGGAGTTATAACCGCAGACAGAGCATCCTTCTTCCAGCTTTTTGTTAGCGATAAACTCAACATATGCAGCGTAATACGCAGCGTAATAAGCTGTCATCTTCTCGCGATGCATGACGTAATAAGCGGACATATTCTCGCGATGTATGGCACGATACCGGGCATTTTTTGCTGCAATTTTCTCAGGATGCGCAGCAGCATACCGAGCATCACATGCAGCTCTCTTCTCGGGATGTGCGGCTCGATACCGAGCTTGACGCGCTGCCTGTTTGACTTTGCTCTTCATGTTGCCCCCTACCTTGGTGGGGACGGCGTCGGGGCGCATCCCGAATTTAAGGCCCATCCTTTCGGACAGCGCCGCCCCCTCTTGCGTGCTGGCGAGTATCTTCCCCACGGATTCGTGCGCGGCTCGTTCTCCGATAGGGGCCATATGTTCCCTGCCGATCCCTACCCGCTCGCTCGACTTCCCGATCCCGGTTCCTTTTCGCTATCCTCCCTCTTGGCAGGGGAGGGGCCGATGCGGCGCCCGAAGGCAGATCGGCAACTCTTCGCTACTCAGGCAACCCGCCGGGGTGCGCGTCCGCTCTCAGCCCGCTTCCGGCAACGTGTCCCGCCAGCACTTACGCAATCTCAATGAGCAACCTGCTTTGCCCGCGCCCCAAGGTTGGGCGCTTTCAGCCGGTACCATGTGCTCCGGCGGGCCGTGCCACTTCCACCTTCCGTCTACGGCTGTGCTGCGGTAATAGCGCACGCCTTAGCCATTCCGTCCCTATGGGGATTGGAGCAGGGTCGGTCAATGCGCCGTGACTTTATTTTTTGATATTGGATGCGGTTTTTCTCTTTTTTACATGTTTTGCATTTAACTAAATACTTGCCCCTCTTTTTTCCCTCAATGTACGTATTGTCTGTGGTTAGTTCATGCCCGAAGATACAATGACTTTTTTGTATGCTAAATCCTGCGTCTGCCACTCTTGCAAATCTTCCCCAATTTCTCCCTATCCGACCCTTTCGGACGCAATCTTCAAAATTGTCTCGTTGGGTGCCAAGAAATAAATGATCTGGATTAACGCAAGTCGGATTGTCGCATTTATGTATAACGTTCAGCCCCTCAGGGATGGTTCCGCGATGAAGAATCCATGAAACACGGTGTGCCATCATGCGGGCCTTCCCTTTGTCCATGGAATGAAAGAGCACAATTTGTCCGTATGGTTCCGTATTATATTTATAGTCCCGCACCAAGGCCCCTCGCCATATCCAGCAATCAGCGTCCTTTTCCACCTTTTCCCAAAACCTTTTTTCGAACACCTTCCTGATCGCCATTCTAACAACCCCTTCCTCGCAAGCGATGAGGCTGATTCCATTATCCACAAATGGAATCAGGTGTCAACATTTATTTTCTATTGACGGAATTATTTTTTTGGTTCATATTGGCCCCATGAAGCTGAAACCATACCTCGACAAGATGGGGCTGTCTAAATCCGATTTCGCCGAAGCGTCCAGCATCCCGTTGCCCACCGTGTACCGCCTGATCGACGAGCCGTGGCGCACCCCTGACGGGGAGACCATCGCCAAGGTTGTGCGGGCAACCAATGGGCAGGTGGGACTGTTCGACCTCGTGGAAAACGGTAAACCCTCAGCCGCCTGACGTTCCATAAGGAGTACGCCGGATTGCAGACCGTAGGCAGTAATCGCCCAAGCGGATTCATCCGGGAGTACGGCCCCGCCGTGTTCGAGGCGCTGAAGGTTAAGGCGGGGAAGCGGTGACGGTCTCTTGCCCATATCTTCACAAGCCCGAGCCCTGCGCGCGCAGACAGAACTGGACGACTCCGGCTCCGAGCGATTGCCGGGAATGTGATTTTAGGGGGCGGCCGGCTACATCCACCGAAGCAGCAGCCCCGCCCGTGAAGACCCGCCCGAAAACCGAAACGATTACTCCGCCGAAGGAGGCCCCCGTGCCGAACAAAATGACGCCGAAGGAGAGGTGCCTCGCGCTGCTGGCCCGAAACGGTTCCACTTCGCCGAGTCTGATGATGCAGCGCTGCCATATCTCCTCGGAGGATCTGAAGGCGATCGTCGCCGAGGGGGAGATCAAGGCGTGGCCGTACCGTGGCATCCGCCAAAGGATGACGGTGATCTACACGCTTCCGGACGCGAAGGACCCCCGCACGAAGGAGATGCTCGGGGGAGGAGTCGCGAAGTCGGAGAAGAAGGTGGCGCCGGCGAAGGCCACCGAGAAAAAGCCGGCGCGCGCCACGGGTGAACCTGTTGTTCGCAACAGGAAGCCGACCCCCTCCAATGGCTCCGGCTCAATCGCGGCGGTGATCGCCGACCTCGAGGCTCGCCGCGCGGAGGCGCTGGACGCGGCAGAGAAGTACGACCGTGCGATCGATACGCTGAGGGCGCTGGCGTGAAGAACCTTCCCTGCTCCTGCGGCATCGTCACGCCCGACCCCTTGATCGTCGGCATCCAGGACGGCGTCGACGATCTTCCCCCACAGATCCTATGGAACTGCCTCAAGGGATCGACGCACGGGATTTTCAAGCCGCTGGCCACGCCGGAACAATGGAGGATCGCGATGGACGTTGAGGATGCGGTCAGGCCGAAATCTCCAGAGATGATGGTGGGAGGCCGCCCGTAGATGGAGCCCGCCCTGCGCCTGCCGATCTACCACCGATGGAAGGGCCGCAGATGATCCTCCGCGCCGACGCAAGACATATCCCGTTGCGCGATGAGTCCGTTGACTCCATCGTTACCGATCCTCCCTATGAACTCGGTTTCATGGGGAAGAAGTGGGATTCCTCCGGTGTGGCGTACAGCGTGGACGTGTGGACCGAAGCGTTGCGCGTCCTTAAACCGGGCGGGCATCTGCTGGCGTTCGGAGGGTCCCGCACCTATCACCGGCTGGCATGTGCGATCGAGGATGCGGGGTTCGAGATTAGAGACCAAATGCAATGGATTTTTGGTCAAGGATTTCCGAAATCCAAGAATATAGGTTGCAGATGTGCTTCTGACGGTGTACGCTATAACCATGAGACTACATCCCAAAACATGCGAGATGTGCGGGAAATATTGGACGCCGAAGAACCGGTATCAGTCGAAGAGAAACAAGACGTGCTCAAGGCAATGCCTGAATCGCCTTCTACGAATAGTGGCTGGCATGAAACCTGCCCCAGTACAGGAGCACAAGGGGAAGTCGAAGGCAACCTGCTCAGTATGCGGCACGGTGTTTTGGAGAAATTCAAGGCATCTGGCGAGAGTGTCACTCCCGGTTTGTTCGAGGATCTGCAACGGGAAGGTAAGGGCCAAGGATTTGATCCACTTCTCGGGGAACTGGAAGGGGAAGCACAGGCCGGGGAAATACGGCCCGAAGAATCCCGCGTGGAAGGGCGGGGTGACGTACAAGAGGCCCCACGGGAATTACAAGGGCGTGAAGTATGTCCGATGCCCGGAGAAGTTCAAGGCGATGGCCCGGAAGGACGGGTACGTGATGGAGCATCGCCTGATAATGGCCGAGAAGATCGGGAGGCCCCTGCTCCGGTCGGAAGTGGTGCATCATCGAGATCACAATCCCGCAAACAACACCCGCAAGAACCTCCTGATGTTCAATTCAAACGGGGAACACAAGAAGGCCGAGCCGAAACTTGCCCGAAGTGCGGGGGCCTGATTCAGTACAAAGGATTCGGGACAGCCTTAAAACCAGCACACGAGCCGCTTGTTCTCGCCCGCAAACCCCTCATCGGCACCGTCGCCGCGAACGTGCTGGCACGCGGGACGGGGGCGATCAACGTGGACGGATGCCGGGTGGGGACGGACGGCGGATGTCAAGGCGTAGGCGCAGGCGCAGGCGCGAGAGTCTTCACCAACGCCCTGAACGGAACATTCGCCCCACCGGTGCCAGGATTGGGCCGCTGGCCCGCGAACGTCATCCACGACGGGAGTGAGGAAGTTGAGTCCCTATTTCCACAGACGACAAGCGGCGGGGATGGAGACAAGCGCGGCGGCTGTCAATTCTTTATGGGGGGCGACAAGCGGACGGAACCCGCCTATGGGCAACCGCGAGACTCCGGTTCCGCCGCCCGGTTCTTCTACTGCGCGAAGGCGAGCAAGGAGGACAGGGATTGGGCGCTGGAAGGGATGGAGGAAAGGAACGCCGACAATCGGCACGCCTATTCCGGACTTCCCGATTTACGGATGGACAAGGTGCAGGAACGCAAGTCGTCCCGCAACCACCACCCTACGGTGAAGCCCCTCGACCTGATGCGCTACCTATGCCGCCTCGTGACGCCTCCGGGCGGGGTCGTGCTGGATCCGTTCGCAGGAAGCGGATCCACACTCCGGGGCGCGTTCCTCGAAGGATTCAAGCCCATCGGGATCGAGTTGGACGCGGAGTATTGCCGCATCGCAAGGGGCAGGATGAACCTGCTGACCCCGGCGATGGCGGGGTTGATGGGATGATCGCCATCCGTAAGGTCGACAAGTTCTGGTTCGTGGACCTGCTGGCGGGATGAAGGGAAAGGCTTTTTACAACGAGATCGACCCGCGGGGTGCGGCGACCCTGCGGGAGCTGATCCGGAGGGGGATCATCGCCCCCGGCGACGTAGACGAAAGGAGCATCGAGGATGTCCGACCAGCCGATCTTGCCGGGTATGCACAGTGCCACTTCTTCGCTGGCGCTGGCGTCTGGTCTTACGCCTTACGGTGCGCCGGCTGGCCCGACGACCGCCCCGTGTGGACTGGATCCTGCCCTTGCCAGCCTTTCAGCGCGGCAGGCAAAGGAGCGGGGGTTGCTGACGAGCGGCACCTATGGCCGGCGTGGGACTGGCTCATCGGACAGCGCCGACCTCATGTCGTCTTTGGTGAGCAGGTTGAAAGCGCGGTCCTCCATGGCTGGCTCGACCTTGTTCAATCTGACCTGGAAGGAAAAGGTTACGCCCTCGGGTCGATCGGTCTACCTGCTGCGGGCTTCGGTGCGCCGCACGGCCGGGCTCGGATTTACTTCGTGGCGGAGTCCGGCGGCGGGAGACTCGATCCGGGGTGTTCATCCGAACCCGGATGCGAGGGCGGGGCGGCATTCACTGAACAACGAGGCGGCGTTGTCTGGATGGCCGACGCCGGATACCCGACCGGATGCACCGAACAGCGGCACGAACCGGGGGAAGAACTGGGGCGGGGAGAGGCCGCGCCTAACGGTGCAGGGGCTCGGGAACGCGGCGCAGTTAGCGACTTGGCCGACACCTCGAACCCCGACAGGCGGCCCGGAGAGCGGGGAGAGGAAACAGGAACTCGGCCGGACGGAGAGCGGCGGCGGGGATCTGCAAGCGGTCGCTCTGATGGCATCGTGGGCAACCCCATCCAGCCGGGACTGGAAGGACACCCCGGGTATGAGCGAGACGGGGACGAACCCGGATGGGAGCAGCCGGACGCGTCTCGACCAGCTCCCGCGCCAGGTGCAGTTAACGGTTTCTGGGGGGGGGCAGAGTGGATTCCCTGCCGAGATGGAAAAGCCCGGCCAGTTGAACCCGGCACATTCCCGCTGGCTCATGGGGCTACCGCCCGTGTGGGACGACTGCATCTGTACGGCAATAGCATCGTTGCCCCGGTCGCGGAAGCGTTCGTGAGGGCGTATATGGACCTGCTGGCGAGAGCGTGAGGGAGGGGTAGCCATCAAATACGTCAACCATATGTCGAGTTCCGTGGAAGACGAAAAACATGAGGCCTTAATAGAGAAATGCGGCATGGAAGGGTATGGCGCCTACTGGGTCGTGGCGGAGAAGATCGCGGCACAGATCCGGCCCGAATGCGTGTCCACTTCCTTGACCCTTTCTTGGCGAAATTGGGCTCGCCACCTCCGAACCTCGACTCAAAAGACGCAGTTTCTGCTGAGGTCTATGAGTGAGGCTCGATTGGTTAGCCTTACCGAGTTGAACGGTTCCGTCAAGGTTGACATGCCTAACATATTGAAATATGCGGACGAATATACCCGCAAACTCCTGACAAAATCCCGACAAACTCCTGACAAACTCCGGAGCGACACCGGATCCCCGGCAGTACCGGCCTTACCGGCAGTACCGGAAGAACAAGATCTTAAACCTATTGCTCCGACTCCGGAGAAAGGAAACGGCTCCGGGTCGAAGCCGAAGGCATGGGTAAATCTCATTTCCTGGAATCAGGACAAGGGCTGCTTCGAAGGGATCACCCCTGAGATCGTCGAGAAGTGGGAGAAGGCGTACCCGGCGGTGGACCTAAACTCCCAACTGAACAGGGCCGATGAATGGCTGAAAGCAAACCCCACGAAACAGAAAAGTAACTACTACCGCTTTGTAATCAACTGGTTATCGAGGGCGCAGGAAAGGGGCGGGAGGTAATGGACTACGCAAGAGCCGTGCAGAGGGCGCAGGAAGAGGATCAGAAAGACACTGAAAATAAAGGGATAAAAGGTCAGTGCGCCTTCAAGTCTCACTTCGGACAATGTGGGTTGCGCGGGACCATCGGGACCTCGGGGGCCAAAGGTGGAACCTGGTATTGCTCACTCCATAATCGGGTCCTTTGCCGAGAAGTAGATGGCGTTGGAAGACTTCACGACTTGGAGGGGATCCGGATCCAGAACAGCATCGACGGAATGCGGCGGGTGATCCGGATCGAGCGGGAGCAGGGAGCTACCAGGTGGGATCACCGATCGATCGAGGAATGGTGGGAGCGGGCCGACGGAACGATCCAACCGGCGCCTCTTCCGGCCGGATGCGCGAACGTGCCGGGCGAGAAGGGGCCGAACAGTGGGGATGTAGATGATCAATTGAAGCTCATTGAAGCCTGACGAACCGCACCCCATAAAAGAGAAGGAGGAAGAAATGCTCGAAAGTTTCGCGCTGAACGGCAGAGTCGGCGACATCGGCATCAAGGACAAAACGATCGAGGTGAAGCTCGTCTTCCCGAACGACGAGCGGACGCAGGACGAGTTGGCGTTCCTGTTCCCGATCAAGAAGGGGTTGGCCACCGTCCGGATCATTGCCGCGGTGAATGTGGGGTACACGCCGGGCCGGCGCCGGTCCGATCGGGACGAGATGGGCACGCCGCTGTTGCCAGGGGTGGTCGACATGAACGAACTTTGCCACGCCTGCGGCCGGACCGTGGACTGCGTGAACGAGCCGTTCTTCGCGAAGCCGGTGGACGGCGGCAAGGAGATCATCCTATGCGATGCGTGCTACCGGGTGCCGCAGCCGGAGGAGATCGAGACGCCGCCGGCGACAGAGGGCGCACCCGGGGATCCGCCGGCCGATGGTTCCTCCCCCGCGCAGCTCGAGCAGGCCGCGGACACGATCCTCGAGGGGGACCCGCCTGCGCCGAAGGTCTGCGTTTCCTGTGGCCATCCGCACGGCGAGCCGTTCGTGAAGGAGGGCGGGGAGAAGCGCGTGAAGCATCCCTGTACGACCGTCGAGGGGGACGCGGGAGTCTTCGAGCGGTGCCCGTCGTGCGGCGCGATGAACCAGTTCCCGGAGGAAGGGGGCGAGGGGTGAAGGTTCGCCCTTCAGAGATCGACGTGGCGAAGGGAATCATCGGTTACCTCACCGGTCTCCAGTGGGAGGTGTTCCAGGAGGTTTCGATTAGCAGCGGCGGCCCACGCGCCGACATCGTGGCGCGGCAGAATTCCATCGTCTGGATCATCGAGACCAAGACGACGTTCGGGCTTCCGGTGATCGAACAGGCGCGGCGTTGGGAAATATATTCCCACTTGGTCTCCGTCGCCACCCCGTCGCATGTCGGTGAGTTCGGGAAGGAGGTCTGCCGTCTCTTTGGCGTCGGGATCCTATCGGCGGGCCGCACCTATTCGGACGGAAGTGGAACGACAGAGGTCCTACGCCCCAGGTTGAATCGACGCCCACTGCGGCTCCCGAAACTATGTGAGGAGCACAAGACCTACGCGCCGGCAGGGACCAACGGCGGCGGGTACTTTACCCCATACAACCGGACATGCCGCGACGTGCTGTCTGCGGTGACGCGCGAACCGGGGATTACGATGAAAAAGCTGGTCGACATAGTCGATCACCATTATGCCAGCGACACCACGGCCAGGAACTGTCTGCGCAACTGGATCAAGTGGGACAAGGTGCCAGGCGTCGAGATCCGATACGAGGGAAACAAGATGTTCGTACACCCGAAGGAGGCCACGCCATGACCTTCATCCTCGACACATCCAAGGTCCGCGAGCTGGCGAAGCCGTCGCACGCCCGCTGTCACGGGAACGGTATCTCCGGGTACACGGGCGGCGGGACGAAGGCCATCGTCTGCCGGTGCGTCTGGCGGGCGCTGGAGGCGAAGGGGGTCCACCCAGGGAATGCGTCGGCGGTGCGGAAGGCGCTCGGGAGAGAGGAGGCGGTGGTATGAATCCGAACTTTTACGCTTGGGGCATGGCGATCGGGATCGTGTTGATGCTTGGAATTATCGCGTTGGTTTGGTGGTCCTGCCGTGAACCGAAGCCTAAGGACGACCCAGATGCCTTTGCTCACACAAAGGACGTGGCTTCCTGTGACGGCTGCGGGTGCCTGCTTCTCAAGGGGCCGAAGTATAAGCAACCGTCGAGCGTAGAGTTGGATATTTGGCGCAATTATCGTGGTGGGTTGTGGATTCTCGAACCTGAGTGGAAAGAAGTTATACGCGAGCACTACCTATGCCTCCGCTGTCAGGTGGACGGGGTGCCTCCAGCGAAGATTGCGGAGTCAATCGATGAGGCTCATGCGGCGCGGGAGGCGAAGGCGTGCTGATCCTCGGCGTCGACCCCGGGCCTCTGCGCTCCGCTGGCGTCCTGATCTCGGAGAAGTTCGAGGTCGTCGTGGCGGAGGTGTTCGGTAACGAGATCTTGATCGGCCACGTCAAGCGCGGCGCTTGGGATGGGGTGGCGGTCGAGTCGATTCAGTCGTACGGGATGTCGGTGGGCCGCGAGGTCTTCGACACCTGCTACATGATCGGGCGCATCCAGCAGGCCTGCAAGGACAAGGGGATGCCCTGCACGCTCTACCCACGGCAGGAGTACCTGCGCAGGATTTGCGGTGGAAGCCACACAAAGGATTCGATCCTCCGCCAGGCGCTCGAACTGCGCTTCGGCGGGTACGGGGAGACGGCCACCACCGAGGTGATCCCCGCGGGGGAGGAGGGCGCCGGGATCTACATCAACGGTCCGCGGAAGGGGCAGCGGCGCGTCCGTACGGTGCGGATCCCGGAGCCGCTCCACGCGCTGAACTGCTCCGACAAACGCAGCGCGTTCGCCGTGGCCACGTACCACGTCGACGTGACAACGCACGAGAGGAGGACCGCGAATGTACCGCGACCTGAAGCCCTGCATCCGGTGTAAGGGGACTGGCAAGGTGCCGATTGAGATACTGAGCCAGGACCGCCAGGACCACACGGTCATCGGGATGGCGAAGTGCCACGGATGCGGGGGCACGGGAAAGGTGCCGGTGATGCCGCCCACCGAGCTGGAGCGGATTCTCTTCGGCGATCCGGACGCAACGCCGCCGCAGGGCGTGATCTATGAAAACGAGAAGGAGGCCGCGAAATGAGGCTATACCGAGTGCCAATGTTGAACGACTACCCAGAGTTCCGCGGCCAGTTTCTCTTCAGCACGATGTCCTCCGAGCTTGCGTTCCTCGACGCGAAGGGCCACATACACCTGTTCAAATCGGAGATCCAAGGGGCGATCTTGGCCGCGTTCATGGAGCGGGAGGTGCGGCCCGCGCCGGAGCGCGAGCACGAGTTCCTGCCGAGGATCAATGAGCCGACACCCGCCGTCGTCCGCACGATGGTACCCATCGAGGCGTACGTCTCAAGCATCGAGCGGCTGGCGAGGGCGATACGCGGATGACGTTCCGCCCCCGACTTGTTCCTTGCCCGAACGGATGCACGACGTTCCTCGGCGAGGAGAGTCGGGGCGTGCGGGTCGAATATGCGACGAACCCGGATTGCCCGCTGTGCCGTGGACGCGGCGAGGTCATCGAGATCGAGAGGGACGGGGAACCACGGGAGAAGGGAGATTGAGGACCCTCCGTCAGCACGTCGAGGAAGCCGAGCGGATCATGTCGATCTGCGGCGTGAAGACCTTGATCCCCCATAAAGGACGGCCCGCACCAAAGCGGGTGAACGCGGACAACGAGCAGCTGGAGTACGCGACCGACGTCCGCAAGATCGTCGAGGAGAACGACCGGACGAGCTATGCGGGGGGCTACCTGCGGGCCTCGGACGACGTGGCGGGCACCTATTGGAACTCGATCCCGGAGCACTCGGTCTGCCCGCTATGTATGGGGCGTGCCCCGGCGGAGCGGATCGGGAAAGGGAAGGTGTTCTGCAAGCCTTGCGGGTCGTTCGTACATCCGAAGAACCTGCGGGGGCTGGTGGCGGCGGACATCCGGGCGATGCGGAATGCCTTGATCAAGGGCAAGATCCGATGCAGGGCGGGGAGGGGGGAGCGGGAATGACCGAGGTGCGCTGGCTATCCGGCTGGAAGCAGATCGCGCGGCATTTCCAGGTGAGCCGCCGTACGGTGATCTCCTGGGCCGATCGCCGTGGGATGCCAGTGGTCCGCGACGGAGGCACCGTCAGCGCCGAGATATCCGCGCTCGATCGGTGGCGGAAGGAGTGCAAAACGGTGCAAAGTGGTGCAACGGAGTGCAGAGGCGCAAATTAATGTTGCACACCCCCCTTAAAATGTTGCAAATGAGATCAGGATGGAAGTGATGTCGATATACCACGGGGCACGGCCCCAACGGTAGAGCGGCGGTGAGAGCCAGGCGGGGCTGAAAGTGCTTCCCGCCGGTCAATAAGGCGCGCGGACTGGAAAGGCTCGGAGACGCCCTCCGGGCCTTTCGCATTTTAATATTTGCGTATACGATCCTCCCATTAATAAAGGGAGGTCGACCATGCGCCAAAATATTGCCATGCTGGCAGCTCTCGCCGTCCTGTGCTCCGCCTGCGGAGGAGGCGACGGAGGAAGTTCTACTCAAGTCGTGACGCCCGTCGAGCAATCGCTGGTCGGGTCGTACTCCTCCACGACGTGGGATCGCGACGGTGTGACGCAGGGTGTCCTCTCTCTGGAGATGGAGATCGGGAATACACAGATCCGGATTACCGGATCAACGAATCCTGGGGATATGTTCATCCTGAGCACGGTCTGCACCTACACCGCCAGCAATGGCGGCCTGCTGGCCAGAAGCCCAGGCACGGCAGTCTACGGGTTTTCCTATCATGGTGCCGGAACGCAGTTGAGGACGTGGCATCAAGCGTTGATGTCCGACGTCACCACGACGGTCTACTGGACAAAAACGAGCGACAGCACGACGCTGCACTGACCGTACGGCAGCATCCGATATACCGAAAGCCTCGGCCCGAAAGGTCCGGGGCTTTTCTATTTCCCCACCAGGAGCCGAGATGGCCGTCGCGATCCCCGCCGGGCTGGCCTGGAGGAAGTGTCGCAGGCTCGACCGTGAGATGGCGTGCCTACGAATCCGGATCTCCCCGGCGCACGGCAGAGAGCGGACGATCCGGAAGTGTGATGCCTGCCCGGTGGGCACGAGCCGAGCGAGATGCCTGGCGATGCACGCGCGGCGCGTGGACGCGCTGATCCTGGGGGCGGCATGATTCAGCTCGAAGTAAAGGGGCTCGATACCACCCTCCGCTATCTCGGGGCGGATCTGCCAAAGCAAGCCCGGTACGCAACAATGCTCGCGCTTACGAGGACCGCCTCGAAAGTGCGCGATCGGCAATACTCCGAAATGCATCGGGTATTCGACAGGCCCACCCCGTACACGCTGAGGGCAATACGAGTCAAGCCTGCGACGAAGAGCGACCTGTCGGCCTGGGTGGGGTTTAAGAGGCCATGGGCGGCAAGGGCGGAAGAGTACATGCCCTCCCAGGTTGAGGGAGGCAGGCGCCCACTGAAGGCGCTTGAGTTGTTTATCCAATCTCGAGTCACAACGATGAGCCCGCAAGGTAAGCGTGGGGTATATCCAAAGGGGACATACTTCGTTCCAGGGCGAGGAGCGAGACTGGACGCCTACGGGAATATGTCACGAGGGCAGGTTCAACAGATCCTATCCGCTCTCCAAGCACACACCGACCAAAAGCAGAACGAAACGGCCAGATCAAGGAAGCGAGCCAAAAGGACTGTCAGTTATTGGGCTACACAAAGGGGCATTTGGGAGATCAAAGGTCAGAGCATGTTGATGGCGTTGGTGGCGGTTAAAGGAACGCCACTATATAGCAAGCGATATCCGTTTTATGAAGTATCGCAGCGGTTCGTAAGCGAGATATGGCCGGGAGAGTTCGAAAGGGCGTTCGCCGAGGCGCTGGCGACGGCGAGATAGAAAGAAGCAGGGTAGGCCCGGCAAGGGGTAGCTCCCCGCCCGACTCGTCATCGGGCAGCCGGGCCTTTCAGCGACGAACCTCGGGACGGGAGGGGAGATGGCAAGAGGTAGAGATCCAGAGAAGCGGAAGGCGTCGCAACGCGCGTTTTACGAAAGAAACAAAGAAAGACTTAAAGCGAAAGAACGGGCGAAGTGGCGAGTTGATGTAGAGCACAGTAGAAAGCGTATTAATGAAAGGATGGTGAAAAGGCGGGCAACGGAAGAAGGGAAAAAAGAAAGACAGGAGATCAGGAAAAGGGCGGCAGAAAGGAAGGGGAAAGGGTACCGAACTTCAAAAGAAAGAAGCGAACTCAAGGCGGCGCGGGAAACAGAGAAGGCTCGGCGCAGTGAAGAATGGGCGCAGCACGAGAATAAATGGATCGTGAGGTTAAAGAAAGAATTACCGGATCTTCATGACCCATCGCTCAGTATTAGTACTTTGGTTTATCGTGCCCGATATAACCTTGACGATATATTTAAGGCGCGAGAGATCGCGCGGGCGGCGAAATCAGACAGCAAGGCGACCCTGCTTGACGACGGGTCGCTGACGCCTGAAATTATGCGCTTACTCTTTACTCGTAAGGATTGCCCATACTGCGGGAGGCGCATGGCATCTCAGGATAAAACACTGGACCACATTATACCGCGATGGCGCGGAGGTTGGCATTCAAAGAGGAACGCCATCGTTTGCTGTTACTCCTGCAACAGCAAGAAGCGGGCAAAGACGCCAGAGCAATGGCTCGAATGTATTGATAAATCAAGGCAAGTCCATGTAAGGCGGGCATGGCAGAGCGCAGGGGCGGGAGAGGCGGCACAGGGTTGGCTTATAGTATCAAATGGATAATCATAATAATATCAAGCACTTGGGGTCCTCCTGGCAGTTTTTCGGATCAGGTATATTCGAAC